>Ga0307948_1000759_pt1 | contig 22177 bp, 20 predicted proteins | sample OrgLakmetagen280_FD_201824 | JGI IMG/M metagenome (GOLD analysis project Ga0307948, IMG submission 201824) | Saline water microbial communities from Organic Lake, Antarctica - #280 | ecosystem: Environmental > Aquatic > Non-marine Saline and Alkaline > Saline | place: Antarctica: Organic Lake...
TAAAACTGAGCACACGCTCGGGTAGCTCTCAATGCCAGCTACACTTCGGTACTAAAATGGTGTCGATCAGATGAAGTGGCTGTGAGTGGCTGCCTTCTGAATGCAAAAATGCACATTTTCAGGCATTTCCTTTGTTAGCCCCCTCTGAAAAAATCCCTTTTTTTTGAGGAATAAAACCCGAAGGTAAGAGGCTCCAGTGTGTGTTGTCTTGTTTTATATGATTATAAATCCGAATAAAAACTCAATCAAAAAGATCGACAGCTGCATATTTTACGCAATTTTACAAAGTTTGAGTTGAGAAACAATACCCTTAATATCACCACGCATCAGAAGTATGACTGATGCCATTGATATTTAGTGCTGCCCCAATAACTCCCGCTGATGTAAGGATGATTCCTTACAAAATCAAACACCGTTTCCTTGCCATGAAAAGGGGTAACTCTGGAGACTGCTCCAAGTAATACACCTTTTGGAGTCTGGTGAACCAAATTTTCTTAGGCACCTGCGCTCGTCAGCCAAATATTTCGGTCACCTTCAACCTGGATGGCCCAGTCTGAACTTCTACCTTTCATACAAGCTTCACACCTAAAACTTTGATCGCGAGTCCTAAACCATGCTGCTTCCTCATGACTTTCTTACTCAAAGCTGTTTTCAAGTTTTCTGGCAACTCAAAAGGAGCTCAAATATAAGAAACCTGCGCAAAGCGGCAAGGCAGTACAAAGCAGCATGGCAAAGTAAACCAGTTGCGTAAAGTTAATGGATATTTAAACATGAAGAGTCTTTGATCATGCGCCTCTCTCCAAACTGCCTGATGCCTGATTTTCAAGCAATGTATGTACAGGAATATTTCCTGTAAAGCAATAGATTTCTATGTGTAGTGCCATTCCTAGTAGTATATCACCAACAGCATCCTTCTGTCTAGCTAGTCCAGCAATAAAAGGCAGCATAATACTGGTGGCGCTGTCTGTCTTGTACTTTGACTGGTACAGCTGCTGGTCGTGACAAGAATCCCCAAGGGACACATCAGCTTTAATCACATCGCATAAAGAGTACTGTTTGACTTATACCTTGTTCCAAAATTTGGCAGCTGACCTGAACCAGCTAATTTGCAGGGGTTCCTGTGCGTCCTCGTAGCACTCATCAGTTTGCAGAAGTGGATTATATTCTCACCACTCTCTTTTTAAAAAGCCATGAGTGCGACCTGCAAAGCGGAAGGATGCTGAAGATAAAATCATACTCAAGGATTGCGCAGACCAAATCTGACCGGCATACAACATGCCAGCTGACAACGCATGTCTTAAAAAGCCACAGCGTCGCATGAGGCCTATTAGAAATCCTTTTGTCATTACCAGATCCATCACTCTGCGTATAGCTACATTTAAAGGCCTCAAGCCGTGGAATTTTGGTACACATTGAAATCAGCAAAGTAAAGTAACGCCATGATGCAAACAATTTTCCGAAAAGTATTAGGAAAGAGCACTGTTATTTATTTTGTCATACAGCATGTGTCAGACAATGTAAAAAAGATAACAAGGATTTAGTCTCAGGCAGACCCAAAGTCAGCAAAAGAATATACATTGAAATTAGCGACGTAAGATTCCTGCACATATACAGTAAATCTCTTCCTTCCGCAGCATACATTTCCAGACGTCTTGACATTTTTTGCAAGTGGACTGGATCATTAGCTGTAAGATTCAGGTCACTATCAGTATAGACCAGGTAGCTACCCTTAGCCCCTCAGTGTGTGCCCGTAGCAGCACCTGCAAAGCCACTCCCAAACTCATCATTTGCATCATTGATACAAAGGGAAAAAGGAGAGGGGATAAAGGGCAAGCTAATGTAACACCTCTCAAAGGTGCGGCGAAATCACAGATGGTAGTTTCTGTACTATCAATCAAAACATACTCGTTGCCATTGTCCATGTGTCTGATAACATTAATATGATGAGTGGGCATACTGATGGGTTTTCAAACTTTTGCACCTGTGGGGCCCGTCAAAAGTGTCATAAGCTTGTTTAAAATCAATTAGGGCCGTGTGAAAAACCCTCGGTGTAATCCATTTTCCAGCTCGAACTAAACATCTCAAAATAACGTAGGCTGAATTGTGCGGTCTGGATGGAAACCAATTAATGTGTAAGGCTTCTTTTGTTCCTCAGCACATCAAATGGTAACCAGTTATTTTAAAATGTTGGTGTCAAGGCTATACGAAGTCCCACTCACAGCCAGCATGTGGAATTGTTGGGGTTAAGCTTCAAAACTTTTTGTAAAGGGTGGAGCTCTTGGCTGTTTTCCGAAAAGTGTTGTAGATGATGCCACCTACACCCAAGAGAATGATATGGAGGGTAACGGAAGCTCTATGCTATGAAGGAATATGCATATACTTTGGGGCTTATTTCTCTGCTAAACTTTTACAGACCAGACGCGCTCTGTCCAGTACTATGACCCGCAACTTTCATCAGATCCTGCTTCAGGCCACCAAGCCTGCAACCTCCTGGCCCTCTGTCTGTTTTAAACAAGGGGGCCGACGGAGGCCCAAAATGGGTAATTCATGTTCCCCGGATAACAACCCCATGACTGGCAGAGTGATTTCACAGCAACTGGGCTTGAAATCTGCCAGGCATGGATGGATTACGTGTCTAGTTGGCCGCGGTGTGAGCCCCTACTGGGCCTACTTTTGGTTGCTGCCAAACCGTCAGCAGTTCGCTCCCACAGCACAAGACAGATGAGATGTGCTTTATGCTTTGAAGCCCTTGCAAGAAATTTAGATCATTACCAGAAATAAAGTGAAATAAAGTGAAAAGATCCTACGTCTGGTGAGATCTCAAGTCCATTTTCATTTAGGAGAACCAACCTCCTTAAGAAAACTGGCAGAGCGGTGTCAAAGTGGGTCAAATTTTGTGTGTTCCAAATATCTTGGCTGCACACTCGTCCGTGCCAGCAGGGTCATCCATTTGCCAAAACGTTATGAATACCAAACGATAAATTATAACAGCTAGATCATTTAAGCTTCTATCATTTATCATAAATTAACAACCTCTGATTTACAACATCTCCCCTTCTGCTAGGTAATCTGCAGGAGGAAGTTAAGGGGCCCAGGCGGTTTTGCGTGTCTTGTTGTTCCTTTTATAATTTGGTCATCTCTTATGAAATCAATACAAGAAAAGAAAAGAAAAGAAAAACTACGCAGGGGTGATAACACCTCAAGCATGGATTACTGAAACGGAGACGGAGCTGTCGGACAGCGAAGTACTCACGCTACCAGGCGGATTCGAAACCGCGACCCCGAAGAGTCTGGCCTGACCACGGGCCACTAGGCTTTCAGGGCAGCTACCCAATCAATACAACTTAAAAGGAGCTTGAGATTGGCCTTGGCCAACCAGTATATGGTGATTCGGGGATTCTGAATTCTGTGTTTGTCCGGGGAGTGATTTGCACCGTTGCTGATTGCGCAGAGGCAATTTTGAGCAGAAGCGCACCCACTCCCCGCATTTGTGCGGTTATACATACTCTTGCAATCCAGTTCAGTCCATTATGGAAAAAAGGGAGGAGGAGGATAGGGTCTATCTGCGCGTAAGGACGTCAAAGCCACAGTTGAAATGTGTGGTTGAAGCGGTTGTAATGCGGTTGAAATCATTTCAACCGCATTTCAACCGTGTTGCAACCTCGGAGGTCAACTCTCGTGCCCCGAGCACGCCCCCTTCCCAACATGCGCAGCATACTTATGACAAAAAAACAGGCAGGTTTGCAGATTTTGGCAGAACTCGCTGACGACATTGAAAATGAAGTGCCGTAACGGGAAAATGTGAAGTACCGTAACGGGAATATGAGAAGTGCCTTATGGCGAGTTGCAATTTCAATGTCGCGCCAAAACTTTAATTTTTGCCCAAAACCGGAAAAACCGGAAAAAAACCGGCAAAACCGAGCCAAAACCGGATGAAACATTTTAAAACTAAGGCTCCTTGTCGGGATGCGGACCAGGGGCGTGCAGCTGAATGCAGCCGTGATGGCGCAGGAGCGCGGTGCCTCATCCTCCTCCCGCAAGCGCGCCAGGACACCTTCCCCTCCCGCCATACCATCATCCAGCACCAGCACAGACCATCATCCAGCACCAGCACAGACCCTGACGAAGAGGAGGAGGAGGAGGAGGAGGTGAGTGATGAGCTGCTGCCCGAGGAGCAAGAGGAGGTGTTTGACAGCCAAGGCCACAGCAGCCATGGCCGCTGGCGCTGCCCTGAGCCTGGCTGTGGGGTACTGCTGGGTGCCAACGCTGTGCAAGCAAATGGGGTCCACACCCATGCTGCCAGGCACAGGCGCACATCAGAAGCAGCAGCAGCAGCAGCAGCAGCAGCAGCAACCATCCCAGTAATCTTTGTGTATGAGCGTGCTGGGGGGGCGTGCGTGCATGCAAGCACCTGTGATCACACGATGTCCAAAAGCTCCTGGGCTGCAGTTGCATCATGCTTCCTCAGGGAGCTGTGTGTGCCCTCTTTGCCTGTAGGCTCACGGACTTTTTATTTGATGGTGCAGGAAGGCTCCCACAATCCTCTCCACTGTCCGCTTGCAGGGATGATCTAACTCTGTGGCAAGTTGCTGCAGCTCCAGCCTTTCACTTCATACAAGAATACAATGCGCTCCCTAAGATGCTTGGAGTAGGGACGGTGCACAGGTACCAGGAGGTCATCCATGCTCCTTCTCCTCCCCCACTCTTTGTTTGACTTATCTGACTAATTTATAGGTTTTCCCGGTTTTCCGGTTTTTGAAGAAAAATTTTCCGGTTTGGGGGTCGCGACATTGAATTGCAACTCGCCATAACGGGGAAAGGTGAGGGAAGTTTATCAGAACAAATTGTGAGCTTTAAATATAAATAAAATTCATTACAAGAAACTTGCGTTGTGGCCTTGTTGGGTATGATTGTGATCCGTGCTCCCTGCCTCCGTGCCTATAAGTTCGTATCACGACTGAGATGTGTTATTAATTTACTTTCGATGTCCATACTCAAATTTTGGTCACTTTGCGCAAAAAAACTTCCCCTCCCATTTTTTTAACCATTATCTGAATCGCCATAGTTTTTCTGTGTGAAATGGCAAAGATAAGGCTTATTTTACCACCTAGCATCGAGGCGGCTAATATTGATTTTCCACCGTCCTTCACAGCAGCACCAATCTGTGATATTAGCCCTCACCCTCAACACCTCCATGTTCTGGTAATAATAATAATACTGCTGTAATAATAGTCTTGGCGGATGAGCCTTGGATGACGGGCCGATCTTACCACGCACACTTGCTAACGCAGGTGTCTTCATTATCTCTCAATGAGTCCATTCCCCTTCGTTTTGTCGCTCTGAAGTGGGGGGAAGAGTGTGTTTTTGTGCGTGGGCACGCAATCTGCGTCCAAGCCGCCAACATCGTTCTTTTCCTCATAACAGCCCTCATTAACTCATCAGGAGAATTTGGGAAAGAACTCAAAGCAAGTGCGTGCACACCACACACTACCATGCAGGACATCACGGTCGAGCACGCGTTTGATGGGCCTTCAGAGAGCCACCCGCACAAAGCAAAAGCATCAGCATGCTTCTCATCTTCAACAGAGAAATTTGTGATGGTTCGGTAAGAGTGAACAATGTCTTCATTATAGATTGAAATTTGCTTACGTTTTGACTCATAGTAAAACTTAGATGCCTGCTTGCTCACGGATCTGGACCCACGGTTGAAGGATACCCGACCCAACACATTTGCCTATGCAGGATAGAAATCCCCCCAACCTCTGAGATGCTTAAGCCACACCATCAAGGCGTCCCAATCATCTTCCTTCTGTTGGCCCCCTTACCTCCCTCTCCTGACTCTTCTGCTCCTCTAGACCCATCAAAGATGACGTCCATCAACGGGTCACACGGCACTATTACAGATGATGCATGTTTGCTAGTCATGTCGCGGCAGGTACGAACAAAGCCATCATCAATGATCATCACAGTCCAGAGCATGAAAGCTTCTCCATCAGTGCCTATTTTTGACGCAGTCAGCTGCATGCTTGAGCAAGTTTTTGTGCACGCGTATACATGCATGCACACACAAATACTGAAACGTGAAGGCCTGTGCTGAGCTGCTTGAGCTGTGGGGTCAGATGGTGATCGCAAAGGCGGAAGAGAGAAAGGAGCAAGAACAGAGGGTAAGAGTCAGCTAGATTTGTGGGTTGTTTTAAAATCCTGTTACACCATCTTTAGGCTTAAGACTTCCTAAATGCTTCGAAGTTCAGAAGTAAACAGGGTAAAGCTAGGTAAACAATAAAGGATACATAGGGAGACCCACCTGAAGGAAGAGCACGAAATGCAGAGCCGTTGACATAAAATAACATGGAGGTTAGTAGGATCGATAGAGTGCCTTTTTATACTTCTTTGTTCTGCATTTGCAAGTAAGTATCTGCTTAACTCGTATTAGAGTAAGTACTACACATTGGAAAATGAGGCTGAGTTGAAGTCAATTTACTGGTAGCCGTCCCCGCAATGATCACAAGATGGTTATCCTTGCCAGCCTTACTAGTGTGTGAATTTGTACGCTTTCATAGGGGCAGCAGCAGCAAGAAGAACCAGATGTAGATGCCCAAAGTGCAATTGAGGCTCTTGACGTGGCTTTTGGATCGCCAGGAGATGTACCAGAAGAGAAGATCCACTGGATATCTGTGTGTAAGTGGTGACTGCGCCACAGCTTCAAGGATCATAATCACAAGCACACTCAAATTGTGGACATCCTCTTAACAAAATTAACTGCACTTTGAGCGGTTGCACCATGGTAGATGGTAGCTGCAACTCAGCATTTTCCCTTCCATACATTTTGCTTCATGTGGCATCATCATCCAGGGAAGCAATCTCTGGAGCCTTTCTTGCAAGATCTATGTGCTCTTCTGTACGCATCGCATCATCTTCCGGAGTTGCAGAAGCAGCTGACAGGCACCCTGGTTCCGTCTGGTAGGCATTTCACAGTGACGCCAATTACTTTTGAGGGGTAGTTGTCAAGAAGCTGATACATTTTTGGAAGCTTTTTGCTTGTGGCTGTCAGCCTATAAGTATTTTCAACAAACATGCTGGCTCCCTTATTCTGTGGTATGCAAGTTTTCTAACGCAAGCAAGTGTAGATGACATATTGCGTAAATAATGTACAAATGCGTAGGCACCTCACAAGCACCCACGCTAGGCCAAGCAGCCAGACTGTTTCCACCTCCACCTCACATTACTGCCGGAGCACAGATACCTACAGCTGGAATGTCGTTTATGCTGCGGCCAGAGCCCAGGTAGGTTTTTTTAGTGTGTGCACAAGGAGAGGGTGGCGGCCTTTTCCATTCAAAGCACAATCCTGTATGGGTGCAAGGTGTAGAAGCGGAAACAAAACTTAACTGTGACATTAGACCAAAAATAGGTGTGCACACCAAGGCTTATTCAAGGTTGAGTCACGTCTGTTATCTATAGTTTAATTGATTCCGATTGTAAATCTTGTTATACTTCAATATATCCTTTTTCAGACTGTTATTAGTCCTCTTTCACCTACTCTCTTTGCCCCTCATGCGCATTTGGCATAATTGCGAATGGGTTCCTCAGCAATCTAGGAGGGTTCTCGTCCACTCTTACCCTATTTCAAAACTCTAGCCTCCTCTCTGTCTGGCAGCCCAACACGATTCCTGTCTTGTTTTCCTGAAACGGCCCTGGTGTTGTTGCTTCTCACAGGGGAGAGAGCATTCGTGACGCTGTCTTTGATTCGGTGTCTGACATTCTAAGCAGCAGGGAATCTTCCTTTGAAGGCGAGCGGCAGGCTGTTGTGACAGGCAGCACCTCTGCCAGTACGGGTCAACTGCATGTAAGTACACAACACCTTCTTTCATAGTTCACGGTAGCACAGACCAAAGCAAAATTCATACAGCAATGCTATCTGCAACTCATCTTGCAGCCAGCCAGAATTTCAATTCGCCTCTGTGGCACAAAAACAATGCACTGCCCTAGCACACTGGCAGTTCAGAGGGACATCATTTTATTTTTGTACATATTTGAGTGAAATAGCAACTTGTTAAACTGGCAAAACTGTGTGAGCTTCTGGTTCTGGATGGTTAAAAGGCAGCCACCAACAACAACCCGGAGATGCAGTCCTAATAGTTAGCGTTGTCTTTTTGTAACCCTTTTTATATTTCCATCTCACTACATGTATGACGATGTGATTACACAGTACATTGTCTGTTTCTGAATGTTTCTACTACTCATAGGGCAGTGAAACAGGGGAAACAGGGGCCACTGGACCGCAATCATTCATGCCCCAAAGCTTGGATCCAGCTGGAAAGCTGAAAGACCATGCTTTGACATCATTGGCAAACAAAATCTCCCCTGGGAGTCAAGGTATCATCCGTAGCAACTGGCCTGATCTGGATGGTTTTCACTCTCTGTCATGTGCTTTACCTTTTTCGAGGCAGCAGGGGCCTGATTGTACATTGCTCATTTGTGAACACCAATACAAACAAAGCAGTGCTTGTCAATGCAACAAGCAACAATTAAAGATCATTGCAAAAAAGAGATCATTGCAGAAGACCCTGTTTACCATGGTTTCCCCTTCATTGGCATTCAAGCAACAACCGTTGACTTGGGGTCTGATTGTTAACGTAGACCTACAAATACTACTCTCTCAACTCGAGCACACACAAAAGAAAGATCTGGGACTAGCCTAGTGCACATTGCCCAGACTACCTTCCAGCAGCATTGCAGAAACTTAACAGTCAGGATTGGCAATTTTTGCAAAACACCTTTTTCAAGCTAATGCACTTGGCTCAACTATGCAGGGTTAATTCTTGCTGCCACATAAATATCATTTTAAACAGGCAAGCTCACTCCATTGAATGACATGTTTGTTTTGTACTGTACTGTTTTTTGTGTGCAGCTGAGAGCCAAGAGAGTCCCAAGTTAAACAAAACGTCTGATTTTTCTGCTTCCGTTACAGAAATCCTGGTATGTTGCCGTATATTGCGTCTGTCAGTGTTAATGCTAAGGAGGTGGGCAAGATATCATCAATTGGGGTGAGGAGTTGTTGCAGTCCAACTAAGGAGGGAGGAGCATACCAGCAGCAATCTTGGCCGGAACACCAACACAGCAACTCAGCAACTTTTTACTTGAGAGAACTCTTAGACTCCCTGCACTTCAAATTTTGAGCAACCAAAGTATTCCAAATTGGGTACCTGACTGTGTGCTGTTGAACCCAGGAGCTGGCCTTGGACTGTTTGCCCCTCATCGACCGAGTTGCGGGGTATCTCCAGGTTCAAGAGGAAAGAATGCAGCATCCGGCCTTGATGCACCTGGTGAGATTAGATTTCCTCACCTCCCCTGCGAGTTGTTTGGGTTAACCCCAACTTAGTTTGCCTCCTATTGTGTGTGGAATTGTTGCAACAACGTGTGTGTTGAAAAAAAAGGTCATCAAATTCGCTCATGCATGCAAACAAAACACATATCCGTGTGCAGGTGGAGACGTGTGCAGCTGTCACACAGGAAGCTTTGAAGTGGACACACGAACAGCTTTCTGATGCAGCCCTTGTGCATGCCCAGTGTTACGTGCCAGCTCCCTCAGTGCAGCATCTCCCCTCGTCAGCAACAGCCAATTACCTTAAGCCAACACTGTACCAACCTAGTGTTCAGGGTGGTGAAGTTGCTGGAACAAGTGCATCAACAGAAGCAGCAAGCACATCAACAGTAGCACCCGCCTTTCTCTCTCGGGCCGCGCCACCTGACCCCTCTTCCCTTTCTGATATCTCTCAACATTCTCGCATAATTGCTTCACCACGCTATTTGCTCAACCCGGAGAGCCCTACAACGCCAAGGTGTAGCAGCCAAGGGTTAGTGATAACTTGATCAGGATGTTTCAGCATATCAAAATTTTGCTTCTTGATACTCCATAATTACGCCTAGACCCTAAGGTACTGGACTTTTTATAGATATATTTTGCTGCTTTGTGCACGCTGCAGGCTGCTCAGTGGTGATGAAGGAACCAGCACCGGGGTACGACAAGATCAAGCAAGGCTGCAAAGGACTCGTCAAGGAGACCTTGCTGCTGGAAATCGGGCTGGGGGGGGAATGACGGAGCTTGCAAACCAGCTGAAAGTAGCAATCACTGGTTTTAGCAGGTATGACTATCGATTGCAATCAGGCTGCAGAGCTAAATATGCTCCTGTACTATGAGTGTCATACATGCTGCGAAAAGTGGAGCTAAATATGCTCCTGTACTATGAGTGTCATACATGCTGCGAAAAGTGGAGCTAAATATGCTCCTGTACTATTGAGTGTCATACATGCTGCAAACAGTAGGCAGGAACAAGGCTGCAGCGCATACCCATGGAAGCTGCTGCTTGTTCCTACCATATGGGCTCCAGGTTGATTGATATATACCTTCAAGGTTCCTTGTGTCTACCTGCAGACTCTTCTGTAGGCTTGGATAATTATACATGCAATAGCTTTTGTTTACGACATGCAGGGACGAGACTGAGATAGCATACACAGAATGGCTGGGCGGCGAAGCTGCAGGAACAAACACGTTGGCGCTAGCGGTGGGTATGAATGAATACTTTTACTTGGGTTGCCAGCTTGCCGCTGTCCATCCCTTGATTGTTGTTGCCATCTGGTGCAAGAAGCATGGTGTGATCACCGCAGTGTCATGACTGCAGGCTAAATGTCATGCTCTCCTTTCTGTTCAAAGACACACACATCAAAGTGTATGTGCACAGGCATCTCTGGGGACGCTGGCGTTCCTGCTCTATGCTGCTTTTGACTGGGAGCAACGTATAAGGTAAGGCTGAAATTGCCATGATGAGTAGCTGTCTAGGACGGAACTCAGCCACGCTTCAGAAAAGCAGGTAGGAAAGGATTATACTTAATCATGTCAACATAACCGAGGGAACAGAGCCACTTACTTATCGGGTTTGTTAACTCCTTCACCGCAAAAGTCCAGGGCAAGAGTTTTGGATCAAAATGGAAGCATACACTGCTGCGTAGTAAGAGATGTCCACTGCCCTGAACGAGCGATTTCCGCTCTGCTGTCATCATCAACTTTCGTTTGGGTGTCATCCTGCTTGGCAGGTCACACTATGGCAACTCTGACCATTTTGCTGCACAAACTTACTTGTTGCATCCAGTTTTGTGTTTGGCATCATTTTCCTGGTTCTGAAAGTGGGAGGGGCAAGGTGTGCCACTCAAAGACAACTGCCACAAGTCCTGCAAGATGCCTGGAACGGTGGTGCCTCAATCCCTGAGCTGCTGCATGATCTGGTACGTCTTGTGTTTGACCGAAAGGATGATTTTGTTTTTACCCATCAGGTGTTGGTCGTCCCCACGCCAAAGTCATCTTCAAAAGTGCCAATAAGCTGTCCACCTAATTTAAAGCCCCTAATACCTCATCTGAATGCAAGATGCTTGATCTTATCTAAACCATTGACATTTGCTGTAAATTTGGCATTCTGGGAGGCTGTGTGGGGCCCAGTGCGTATTTTGCACCCACTTTGCCAGGGAAAAGGTGCATTTCTGAAGTTGCCCCGATCGACCTCTGCTTCAGGATATAAGCATTATAAATGTTATTTAACAATGGGGGGTGCATATGGACGACCTGTTTGATGCATGTACTTTTTTCCGTTTCTTCAGTAAACACACTTGTAAGGAGACCCAAGGGTCTTGATTCTCAAAGAGTTAAGAAACATGCTTCCAAGCTTCACGTTCATTCTGTCCATTACGCTGCCTAACTTGTCCATACCAGACATATCCTTTCCAGCACTATTATCACTCATCAAAAGACGGTTCAAGGTCAAGCCTGCAACCCTCCTGATCCTCATTGGTATTTTCTTTTCCTTTTGGTGGAGGAAATTTACGGTACCCGGTACCAAAGTGGCTCCTTTTCCTTAGTTAACGTGTGGAGTGGTTTTTCACTGCCTGCGTAGTTTTTTCATTTTTTTTTCGACACAGCTTTGAAGAAACTGCTCTGTTTAGTTCCAAAACCGGATGAATGAAGTCTTGATTTGGGATTGGTGAGAAATTTCGCTTCCTTTCATTGCAAGCCAAGGAAGGGGTGAACATAATTTCTCCTGGCATTGCAAAGTGTGATCACATGATCAAGCATCTATCACCATTAAGGTTTGCATCTTACACGTTGTAAAAGGGCGAGTTTCTTTGACAAGGATTTTGCCACAGCTCTCATCATTTGACCAGGGTGTGAGTGGCACCGTATACAATGCTGGAGCCTCCAAGATGCTGGAGCTTCCTTCAAGCTCCACGCATTACCTGGCAACTATGATCGATTGTATGCTGCAAATTTGTTTGTTCTACAGACGTGCCCACATACTTTGCTGCAACAGGCCAGATTTTTGCTCTTGTATGCTTTATACCTACTTTTGATCTTTTGCAGTAGAGGGAATCAGGCCCTATTATCATCTTGGTTATGCTGCATACTTCCCATTTGCGTTTGTGTGGCTGCCCTTTTTGGTCCGCCTAGTTATGTGAGCACTTTACTGTCCAACAGTAATGTCTCTATTTATTTGACTCATGCCTAAAGGGCGCTGTCACCTTCTGTGTATTCAAGTTTCCTTCTATTTAATTCCAACAGAAGTGTTTAAACTGTAAATCTTTGTCAAATGATCCTGTGATGCTGCACCTTGCACGTCTGCAGGTAAAGTTGGCGTTGCTGCTGCAGGCAACAACGTGGCTCTTGCTGCTATTTGAGCCTTTGAAGGCGACAGTCCAACAGAACAGAAATGCCACAGGTGGAGGGAAAGCTCCCTTGCTGTTGCTGCAGGCTGTCATCGACCCACTTATTTTGAGGGTAGGAAAATTAGCTGGAAATGTGCTGGTAATTTTTCTAGATCAACGCTTCTGCAATGTCATGCCTTTGCTCTTTGCTCTGCTGCCATGAATACGCCACGGTGCACGTGATGCAAATTATATCCACTTTGCATATTTAGGGGCGTGTATCCGAAATATGTACTTAACAAACTCTCCCCCTAAATCAGGCATAAACCAACTTTTCTTTGCACCTGGCATGCAACACTCACAATACTTGGTTTGTTCTGGCGTTTGATTCAGGCCCCCATCAACCAAATCTGGCCTTTCTTGTGCGTCTCGATCTGGGCTCCTACTATAGTTCTTCTGGAGGCTGGGCAAGGTTTGCGGGTAAAGGTTTTGGCGTGGGCAATGGCGAGTAGTATGGCCGCCCTTTCTTCGGCGATGATTGTTGATGCATGCAACAGGTACAAATTCTTAAAAGCCTCTGAGGATGTTCGCAAAAACAAGTGATGAGAACCTGTTTCCACTGTTGTTATGTTCTGGTTAGTAAGGTGTTGTTGTAATATCTGCCTGTTGTCAAGTGTAGTATCTGTCTAATAAGGTGTTGCATTATTGCTTATAAATACCAGTTTCTGTTTAATTTACTCCCAAAATGTATTATGCCGCCTATATATGGAACTGTTGGTTGCTACATGAAATTTGGAGCTCAGGGGCTCTTATAGTGCTTATTTGGCTTTGATAGGGGATGAGCAGGAAAAGACAGGTTTAAAAGGGTGTTGATGTTTGCTTGGCAACTCCATGGTGAAACTATTATCATTGCATAAGATGGTAAAACTATAATCATTTGCATAAGATGGTGAAACTATAATCATTTGCATAAGGTTGTGTCATTTTCAATGCATTATTTGTATAACGTGCAATTAATAAACCTTTCTTGCTGCATTGCTGTATATGAGCATGCGTGTAATTTACTGTTGTTTGAGAATTAGTTTGGCAAAGCCTTTGCTTAAAGATTAATACATACCTAGTTTTACACATGCGCTTCTCTTCGCAAGAATGCCTTGCTAATTGCAAACCCACCTGCAACTCTTCAAACTCTGGCAGTCTCATTAGCTCGTGGCTCCACACAAAAGTTATATGGAAAGGTTCAAGCAAATCAGTGGGCAAAACGCATGTTATGAAAAAATAATCTGACCTTTGTAGAAGCAACACGGATATGAAACGACAGACTGCAGCTAGTTATCTGTTGAGGTTTTGCCTCCGTAAGCACCACCAAAGGACAATGCATTTACCTTTGAAGCTAAAGTCGTGCACACAGCCTACCTGGACGACCAGCAGATGGTTACATAGACAATGTATTCATCTAAGGAACAGGCATCAGGAATATAGAGGACGGGAGCAAACCCGTTGGCTTGCCAATGGCGTGTAAGATCTCTGATATGTACCACAACAGGAGTCGTACGGAAAAGGTCCTAGCGATAAGCTCCTCTATCTTATTTCCCCTGTCCCTGGCTGACCATTTTCCTCCCAACAACTCTCGTTATTTTCACAAAAATTCAAGAGACAACATTTGCGGTCTTACACACTTCATCCCGTCATGCAACCGCAGCCAATAAGGTGGAAGATGAGGAACAAAACTTGAAAATCCACTTATAGTTCCCGCATTTTCCTGCACTTTTATTTACACCATTCTCATATGAGCACTGCCCACAACTGCTGGTGATGTTAAGATACGTGTGCAAAATTCCGGAAGCCCTCTTTCCGCGATTTAGAAATGATGCACGACGACTGTTGCATATAACTTTCCTTTATCATCCCACCTAAGTTTTCCATGCATAAACACTTATGCAGGCCGTAGTGGGTGGAGATCTTAATGAAATAGCACTGGCCGTGAGATTGCAACTGAGAGGGACCAACGTGCAGGTTTTTTGTGTGTTACCTAAGAAACGCAACTGTGCAAGCGCATCCTGTTGTTTAGTAAAGCAAAGAAGATTGCCAATAACTACTTTTGCAGAGGCCGCCCCAGAGCTGCGCACAGCGACAAGCACCCTTGGTGGTTTCTCTTTTATCTTGAAGTTATGTACAGCAACCAACCTTTGCAAACAGTAACTACCAAAGCACAATACAGCACTTGGTGATGATGCCCTCAAAGCTTTGGGCGTGCTCTCTCCGTTGATCATGGGAAGGCTTCCGTAAGTGGCATGGATCACTCAAAGATGAATTTCATTTAAAATCAAACATTAGTCCGTACATTTGTATTAATTTGCAGGCATGCAGGGGTGCAAGCGCAACAAATCATGTGCATTGTTGCAAACAAAGGACGCAGAACTTGAAGTTACAATGCAGGTGCAGTGTGTTTGCAGAATACCTCTTTAGCACTTGATGAGCCGTCCACGCATAAACAATTCTTATGAAAAGCTTCATCTTGTTTTACTGAACCAGATGTAATAGGTACGCTTGTTTGTAATTGTCTTTCGTTTTTCAACATTTGCAGGAACCAACCCCCCTACTGATGGCGTTCCGCTGGGCCAAGGTAGGGTATTGGCATCAGTGTATTTGCTATTATTATCTCGTTATTAAACCTAGAAGCTTTAAATTCTGCAATGGAAGAAAAGTCTATAAAATCAAGTCCCTGCCTACCCGGCAATGTGGCTCAGAGCACGTCACTATCTGCATCCACGACATAATGGTACATGAGCAATACAAGTTTCAGATGATATGTACTAATTCCAAAATTCCCTTAAACATTCATTGCCAGGTCCATAGCACGTTCGCCTCCCTGGTAGACCCAGCACGTATTCACTGCGATCATTGCACCACGTCTTCAACTGGAGTCCCTGATAGCGGCGGCAGTGGGCTACTACCTTGTTTCAAGGAAATTGTGCCACGTTCATCACATCATAACAATCACAAAAGCTAATACCTTTTAAATGTGACTTGTACACAAATTTGGAAGGGTGCAGATAGGAGTGTTACATCCAGGGCGAACTTCTGGGTAGTTCCGCTGCACACTCGATTGGCAACGGCACCTGCAGGGCCAGCCTGAGGTGCGCGCTTACTTTGCAGCGGCAGCTGACGGCACGAACTGCCCCATGTGGGCTGTCATGCTGCCTCAAGATCCTGGACCAAGGCAAGATGGTGGAGCAGCTGGAAATGCTCTTGAAGCAATGATGCACGTAAAGTTGATACACTTAGCATTGATACACGTAGTTTTGGAGGGAAGGGGTTTAGGAATGCTTTATTTGCAACTTGCAAACTTTTGCAAGTAAGCAAACCTTATAGGTCAAGCAGTACTAAAGCAACAAGAGTGCATCGCATATATACATTTGACCATACCTTATGTACTGTGACCTCGCTTACTAGGGCACCAAAAAACCTCCACACCATCCTATAGGGAGAAACAGGCACCATTTACAGCACCATATAACAAATCCACTGCATAGCCTTGGATTAAAATAACTGCATGCCACTCATGTCTGCATGGCACTCATGAGAAATCTAAGCTTACGCCATCAGGTCCACAACAGAAATCACGCGGCATCAAACACACCCCTGAGTATCTGAGCAATACTCCTGGTGGTGTGTAAGCCTCTGCCTCCCAAGCATCTGGACCCCATTGAAAGCCCTATTCCTTTTTGTTCTCTAGTAGGTGGGATGTTGTGTGGCTCTGCATCTGATGGATGATGCAGGACAGAAAACAGCATTCTTCAAATCCAAACTGGTGGTGACTACACCGTCTGCGCTCTGTTCATTTCTTTTTATTTCCTTTCTGAATATTGCATTAATTTGGCCTATATATTGGGCGGAAAGGAGGTTTTACACTAACTAGGCTCCAAAGGGATGGTATGTGCAGTGTTACGTCTAGGAGGGTAAGTTTCCCTTGGCTTATACACATCTGGGTATTCGCTCAGCACGTGTTTGATTTCTTGAGGCAATGGATCCGCAATCTCACAAGAGAGCATGGTGCCAGAATTAGATACTTTGATCACAAGAGATTTTGAAAACCCCTCCCGCTCAAGTCTATTAAGCTGGACAGCATTCAGCAACTACGTGTGCACAGCTGCTGAATTAGAGGTGGTCTGTTTTTTATTGGAACTCACGGGAAATCTGCTTTATTATTTGATCTTGCTGCGCATGTGTGCAATCATCAGAAAGGAAAAGCAAAAAAGAAAAGAGGGAAATAACGCAGCTGGTGAAATCAGCACTGGTGACCAGTATGGATTAGGAAAGGTTATTGTTTTATGTCCTACACCATCCACCCGAGCAGTGCCACAAAACATCACACCTGGAGAATAAAAGAGGAAGGGCGTTTCAGGGGGATCAGATGGTTGGGAGGCATTCGCCTGCACACCACCAGGAGTATTACTCAGATATTTGTGGGGGTTGCGTTGGATGTCTCATCTCATCTGTATGATTTTTGTTGCGAATCTGATTGCATAATGTAGGCCTCGTTTTTCATGAGTGCTGTGGCATGTAGCTAGACCAGTAACTCCAAAGCTGTGGAGTGGGTTCCTTGTGTGGCTGCTGTAAATGGTGCCTGTTGCTCCTTGCAGGATGATGGTGTGAAGGGTTTAACGGTGTCCGAGTAAGCAAGGCACAAGCAGCTTATGTTGTTCTCGTGCCTTTTCTGCCTGTTTAATAGGGAAAGTTTTTACACAGTACTTAATTTTAACTTTAGGTATATCGCCTGTGTTCGCTTGTATATCCCTTGGTTTCATAGCCAGGGGTGGTGGACTGGCAGCGCCATCTGTTTGGTTATCACGGGCAACTCATCTCGCAAGTTGGCAGACCTTGTTTAAGACGTGTTTGTTGGGTTCCGTTTAGGGCGTGGTTACTGGGACGGAGTAACTATGACTGCATCTGGCTTGCTAAATTTCCACCGCTGTTGCGCAGATTGATCCATTGCGATTAGAACATGGTGATGAGGGCTAGGTTAGATTTGTTCTTGTCTGTGCCTCAGCAGAAGGACTAGTATAAAAGCAAAGGAACAGCACAAAGATCTCTGCAACATTCTCCAAGGAGCCTCCGTTACTCTCCACATCATCCTTTTGGGTAGTGTGGGTGGCACCATCTACAACACTCACACTCTGAAGCCTTTCAAGGAACTGGGTCTTGATTCTTTAAAAGTTAAAGAGTAAAGAAGCTTGCCTCCAAGCTCCATGTGCACTCTGTGAACTTTGCTGCTAAACTTGTCCATACCAGAAGTGCCCTTTCCAGTACTATTATCAACTCTCATTAGGAGCCGGTTTCAGGCCAAGCCTGCAACCCTCTTGATCCCCATTGATTTTCCCTTTCCTTTTTGCAGTGGAAGAGCTTTACGGTACTTGGTACCAAAGTGGCTCCCTTCCCTTTATTAATGTGGGGAGTGGTTTTCACTGCCTGCGTAGTTTCTTCCTTTTCTTTTTTCTATAAAAGAGAAGGGCTTTTTAATGGGCGGGAACAAGTTATAGTACATATCACGCTCGATCAGTGGCAGCGGCGATCGTGCGACAAGCAGTAAGTTGTATGACAGCTGAGGTTAATGTGCTGGATCATAAAATTTGTACGGACGACGATTTATTTTGACAACGAGGTAGCCCTGCTCCAGTCTGATGATGGGGGTATTGACTTTCTTGCTTCTGACCAAATGAATGCCCAAAGAAATGTTGAAGAGGAACTCAGTTTGAACAGACAAATTAAGCAAATTTGCAGCTATCAGGCTAAGAACGATGTAGCCCCTAAAAACGCTTCTAGCATGGTAGCGTAGAGACGATACAGGACACCAGCTAAGTAGCAGTGCCTATTTCATATTAAAATCATGATTGCCTCAATTTGCATGTATGTAAATATCATGCATGTATGTAAATATCATGTATGTAAATATCAAGAAAGCCTTTGTCAACACACACACACAATTACACACTGTGATGTAAGAAAGGGTTGAAGCTTAAAGTACGCAGCCAGCCAGTACCCGCAACAATTAGCCAGTACCCGCAACGATCAGCCACAGCCCCAGCAACTTCCAAATAAGGAGGGAGGGCAAAAAAGCTACCATTCCCGTATCCGCTTTAGCGTTTCTTTGAAACTATCATCTCACAGCTTTGGGTGCTTTGGGCAGCTGCGTTGGTGCCTTCCCCTTTTTTCCTCCCTTGCCAATCCTGTTGCGAAGGAACTTGACAAGATAGGCTCCTGTGAGGGAAGCAGGACAGTAGGGTTGGTGTGTTATACGAGGGCGCTAGCGTGTGTTGCAAGTAACGCAAAGGAGCAGCACAAAGAGCTCTGCACCATTCTACGAAAAGCTTCTCTTCCTCCTGTCATTCTGTCAACAATGCTGTTCCTCCTGTCATTCTGTCCCTCCTGTCTTTCTATTTCTCCTGTCATCTTCTATTCCTCCTCCTGTCATTCTGTTCCTCCTGTCATCTTCTATTCCTCCTGTCATTTTCTTCCTCCTGTTCCTCCTGTCATTCTGTCAACAATGCTGCTAACTTGTCCATACTAGACGTGCCCTTTCCGGTAGCATCACTAACTCTCATCAGAGCCCCTTCCCTAATTATACCCGCAACTCTCCTGACCCTAATGATTTCCCTCTCTTTCCTGGGATTGAGGAGCTTGCTGGTACCTGATACTAAAGCGTCTCCTTTTCCTTAGCTGATGTGGGGAGTGGTGTATGATGCCTGCAGATTTCTTCTCCATTTATAAACAGACGTTCTTTTTACTAGACCTCTAGAAGGATTCACTTACAGAGGCCTTCCCCCTTGAATAATAGCCTAGACGGGAAGTTAGGCAAAGCAGGGGCTGGAATCAGTGGAAATGAGTTCACACATGCATCATCATGTCCATGGAACCTTTTTCACACAGGCAAAACCATGCAGCTACAGCCATAAATCACACAACCTGCAAGCTTTCCTTCATCTGCCCAACGTTATCCTTTCCACATTTCCTCCTTTTCTTGCTTCATGCTTGTTTCACATCACAACAGGTCATCCCCTGCAGACACACCCTCTTCTTTGACCCCACCGTATGCACACAGACTAATTTACAGGCACACGCACACACACTCACGCACGTACGAACTCGTACATACAGACATTAAACACATACAAAAACACCTGAAACTGTGGCCAAGCTCAGCCAAAACGCCAGGCTGCGCTGCCGCTGCTGCTGCTGTACCCGTTTGCTCAAGCGCTGCTGCTGAAGGTACGCCTCCGTGTAAATGGTGCGCAGCTGTTTACCCTCCTGGCACTCTGCCGCTTCCTATGAATACAAGTAGCAAAGACACAAAGTTGAGCAAAGTGGAGGAACTAGTTACCGGTGGTGCTCAGCTTTTGGCCATGGACACAATGTGGAGCAATGTGTACTCAAGTGATCACTGCATGCACCAAATGTATAAGTGGTCGCAGTTTACACCAAGGGTATAAGTGATCACTGCACCAGAATTTCAATTGGGAGCCTCTCGCCACTCGGCTGATGCTTGAGGGCAATTGTGGAAAGCAATGCACGCCATTACATAAAACACCATCCTTATCACAAAATCCCTGATTTAAAAATCTCACAACTTGCAGACTCCCTAACCTGTGTGGTTGTAAATCATGGCACACACAGCATTTGCTACGCTATGAATTAAGACGATCCATTGACAAGCAGAAACCTGCAAGCACCCACCTGCGGCTGTGCGCCTCTTCCTAGTCCTGCTGTCGAGGTGCTGCTGCCCTGCGGTGAGAAGCCAGAGCCCTCCAAGTTCCCCCCCGCCTGCAGCACGGCACGCCGTGCTGCGTATGCTGCAAGCTGTGCTGAAAGAGCATCTCGCAGCTGGGGGCTCAGCATGTGCCCCTGCTCCTGCTGCTGCTGCTGCTGCTGCTGCTGTGGTTGGTCGCTGTCACCGCTCTCCAGGTCAAGCAGGTCGTCAGATTGTGGCAGGGATCCTTTGCCTCCTCGTGCACGGCGTGCGTTGGCTGCTGCAAACGCAAGCTGCTGCTTGCGGCGTGCTGCTGCCTGTGCGGTGGTGTATTATACATTATACAAATAAGCCACTCAATCTCCCAGAGCGTTGGCTGCTGCAAACGCAACCTGCTGCTTGCGACGTGCTGCTGCCTGTGCAGTGGTGTATTATACATTATACAAGTAAGCCACTCAATCTCCCAGAGCGTTGGCGGCTGCAGACGCAAGCTGCTGCTTGCGACGTGCTGCTGCCTGTGCGGTGGTGTATTATACAATTAAGCCACTCAATCTCCCAGAGCGTTGGCGGCTGCAGACGCAAGCTGCTGCCTGTGTAGGGTGCTGTAGTTGTGCAAGTGAAAATGAAATTTTAAGGATTGGCGGCTGCAAACAAGAGCTGCTTTCCTCTGCAAACTGCCTGTGTGGGAATTTTGCACTTGACCGATTGATTGTTGAGGTTCCTGTTATTCACTGTTTATTTGAATGGCGGCCGCGTTGCCCTCTTCTGTCCAAAACCCACATGCAGCGAGCCGTGGTGCTGAGGAACTAGGAGTACGCGGTCTGTGGGCACATTGCAGGCTCCTGCTAAAGAAGGCTGTTCACTCATTTTACGTGGGAGGTTGCCTATGCATGCGCTAAAAACCGCACCTGTAGAGCTGTGATGCTGAGGGCTTCAGGGGGCACGCGGTCTGTGGGCACCTCGTACGCCTGCAAGCCACATGGCGTTGGTCAAAAAATACAAGGACACAGTTTTTCAAGGGTATATATTTCACGACACAGGGTCAGATGTGGCGGACGTACAGAGGTACACCCGGAGCCATATGCATGTCGACATGAATGCAGATTGGGCTGCAAGCATTTCACTGATTGTTGGCAGTGTTCTTTTGAGGTGACCTTGATGAGTTTGCATGGAAAGCATGAGATGTGTTATGCACACAGCAAACATGGCATTCGTTTGAAGGCCTCTCTCTTCTTGACAGGTCTGTGAGTGCACCAAAAACAAACGGTTTCAGCCTTGGGCCAATTCTGAACCTACAAGGTGCAGGGTGCAGTGAAAACATGCCGTACATCATACCGGCCCTAAATCAGCATTCTAGGGGGGTTAGAGTACAGTTTAACCATGAATCATTTTATCCTGAGAAAATGGCAGGGCGTGAGTACAGGCTTGTCGAGATACGCCGTACTTCAGCTTTCTTGACCGTAATTACGGTACCGTACCGTAATACGCCGTACAATACGGTGCAAGTACGGTCCGTTTGAAAAGACGGTGTCCGACCGTACTGTACGGTGCCACCGTACAGCACGATGTTGACCGTAATTTGGCCGTTTGGCTCCAATCTCGACCCAAAACATTCATTGTCTTTTTGCAACAATTAGTTATGAATAAAACACAAATTATTAACCAGGAATCAAGTACTGCGTCCGACTTTTGAGTGTCCATGCAAGCCATCGCTGGGCCCTTCCCCCGAGCTGATGCAGCCCC
>Ga0307948_1000763_pt1 | contig 22104 bp, 22 predicted proteins | sample OrgLakmetagen280_FD_201824 | JGI IMG/M metagenome (GOLD analysis project Ga0307948, IMG submission 201824) | Saline water microbial communities from Organic Lake, Antarctica - #280 | ecosystem: Environmental > Aquatic > Non-marine Saline and Alkaline > Saline | place: Antarctica: Organic Lake...
GGGGTATGAAGCGGAAGACGACTGCATGAGGGCTGAAAGTCTCGGACCCTCGTTGACGACCGAAGGGCGCATTTACTTCTTCATTAGAACATCGTTCCGGCGCGTCGACTAATTCAGCAGCCTGTTAAGGCTCATCCTAAGGCGGTAAAGCCGCTCTTTCCTATGAGCGAGGTTAATTGGACCGGATCTGCCTGATTTGTCACTGATCTTTGCCTTGTAGCCTTCAAACGGTTACATCAATCGGTAGACCACCAGTTTACCAAGATCAAAAAGCTGAGACGAGCGCAGATGACCGAAAAACCTGTCCATGAATCCAACAGCAAAAGTAAGAATATGAAATTCAGGAGCCGCGATGCTGCGCGCACGCAGGCCGAAATCTTGGCTGTAGCTGTAGACGAATTTGCCGAACACGGCTTCCATGGAGCTCGGGTGGATCGCATTACCAAGGCTGCCAAATGCAACTCGCGTATGATTTACCACTATTTTGGCGGCAAAGAGCAGCTCTACATCGCTGCCCTCGAATGCATTTTTCGACAGATCCGTGATCAGGAGGCAAAGCTCAACTTTCGTGAGGGTGATCCAGCGACAAAGGCCCGTGAATTGGTAGAATTTACCTTTGACTACTTCAGGAATAATGCCGTTTTTCGTAAGATGACGCGTAACGAAAACGCTTTGAACGGGGTCTATATCAAGCGGTCCGCTGTGACACGCGATATGTCCGAACCCCTCATCGTCGCGATCAGCGAACTGGTTGAGCGCGGTTTTTCCTGTGGTGCGTTCAGCCGGAAGCCTGATCCTGCCCAGCTCTATTTGAGCATCGTCGCACTCTCAGCACACCATCTGAACAACGCCGCAACTCTTGGGATTGTGGTCGATCAGGACCTGTTTGACGAAGACTGGCAGGCGGAGCGCCGCGAACATGCGATCGATATGATCGTAAGCTACCTAGGCATCCAGAAGCGCTAGCCAGCTGCTACAGTGATTAAGCGCTCCGGCTTGTTCCTCAAAATAAACCCATGTGCTTTCGCAACGACGGTATCTTGGGGTGCTGTATTTTCGTGCCAAGCGCTGAAATTTCGCCTCTTTCTTGTGCGGCATTCACTAATTCTAAATATTTATACTTAATTTCGTTTAACGTCGCACCGTGTTGCGGTCTGCTAACAGCATGAACATAGCAAATCATCATGAACAGGCCGTCGATGCGGCCCAGAAAATTGGCTCGGTTTCCAATCGCTACGCGGTGGAGTTGCAGGCTGCATCCGTTGTGTTCGGTAAGGGTGCGGAGGCTGTTACGGCACTTTCACCGACGTCTCTCAAAATGGATGCGGGCGACTTTGTTGCCTTGGTCGGGCCGTCGGGGTGCGGCAAATCCACGATCTTGCGGCTGGTGAGTAATCTGATCCAGCCGTCCTCTGGCGTGGTGCTTGTGGGTGGACGAGAAGCCGCTGCAAAGCAGTTGCGGATCGGTATGGCCTTTCAGAACCCGACAATGCTCCCCTGGCTGACGATCGAGCAGAATGTCATGATGCCGCTGAAAATTGTCCCGCCCTTCAAAACGACATTCTACAAAGATCGCAAAGGTGCGTTCCGCGACCGGGTGCACAACCTTTTGGAGCAAGTCGGTCTGAAGGATTTCGCCAGTCATTTTCCCTGGCAATTGTCGGGGGGGATGCTGCAGCGATCAAACCTGTGTCGTGCGCTCATACATGAGCCAGATTTGCTACTGCTGGATGAACCTTTTGGCGCATTGGACCAATTTACACGCGAAGAGCTGTGGCAGATTCTTCAGGATCTGTACCTCGATCGCAAACCAACGGTGCTGCTGGTGACCCATGATCTGCGCGAGGCGGGCTTTCTGGCCAAGCGCATTTGCGTAATGAGCGCGCGGCCCGGCCGGATTATATCGGACGAGACGGTGAACATCCCGCAGCCACGCGACATCGGCATGATCTACAGCTCCGAGTTTGTTGAAATGACCCAAGGCCTGCGCGAGCTGATCGCACAGGTCCGTAAATAGGACGCCCCCCCCCATGACCGAGAATACGCGCATCAGAATGATGTCCTTTTCGCTGATCTTTGGCTTTTTCCTGATGTGGGAAGTGCTTTGCGTTCTGCTGAACGTATCTGACCTCGTTTTGCCGCGGCCTTCCGAAATCCTGGTGACGCTGTGGGTCAAGTTTCCGATATTGCTGCCGCATATTTTGCAGACGTTGTATTCAACACTGACCGGCTTTGTGCTTGGTGTGATTATCGGAACGGCACTTGGTGTCATGGTCGGGACATCCAAGGTCGCCTATGCAGTTGCTTATCCGCTGCTCGTGGGTTTTTCCTCCATTCCCAAAGTCGCTGTTGTGCCGATTTTTGTGCTGTGGTTCGGATCGGGGACGACGCCTGCAATCCTGACTGCCATGGTCATCTGCGTATTCCCGATTGTTGTGAACATTGCGACGGGGCTGGCGACGACAGAGCCGGACCTTGAGGACGTGCTGAAAACGCTTGGTGCGTCGAAAAGCGAAATACTCTGGAACGTCGGACTCCCGCGCACCATGCCTTATTTCTTCGCAGCTCTGAAAGTGGCGATAACCCTTTCCTTTGTCGGCGCCGTGCTTTCGGAAACCGTGGCATCCAATCGCGGGATCGGAAACGTCATGATGACCGCCTCATCGAATTTCCAAGTGTCGCTGGTCTTTGCCGGTCTCATTATTCTCGCGCTACTCGGCGTTGCTCTCTACGCCCTGTTTTCATGGCTCGAACGTCGTGTGACTGGCTGGGCGACGCGCGGCAATGACATCACGATTACCTAACACTTTCTCTTCCTCACATCACAAAAGGACTGCTTAAATGAAGCATATTCTAATGGGGGCCACCTTTGCACTATTGGCCGGTGCAGCACCGACATTTGCCGAGATGACCGATATACGGTTTACACTGGGCTGGAAGACACAAGGGTCCGACGCGCCCTTTCTGCTGGCGCTCAACAAAGGGTATTTCGAAGACGAAGGCCTGAATGTCACCATCGACCAGGGCGAAGGGTCAGCGGCGACGGTGACGCGGATCATGGGCGGCGCTTATGACGCTGGTTTTGGGGACATCAATGCAATCATCCAGAATGCTGCCGCGCGTCCAGGCGAGGCACCTGTCATGGTCTATCAGCTCTGGAACCGTCCCCCTTTCGCGATTGTGACGCCAAAATCCGCAGGCATCGAGACGCCAGCTGATTTCGAGGGTAAAACACTGGGGGGTGCGCAGGGCACCCCGACAACACGGTTGTTTCCGGTCTTTGCCGAGATCAATGGTATTGATCTAGAAAAAGTTGCCCAGGAAAGCATGGCCCCAAACCTCCAGGAGCCTATGATGATCCGTGGCGACATTGACGGTGCATTCGTGTTTACTTCAACGAGTTGGTTTAACCTGATCGCCAACCGTCAGGATCCTGCGAACGATTTTAACTGGTTCAACTTCGAAGACTACGGCATGGATTTATACTCCAACGGCATGATGGTGTCCCGTGAGCTTTTGGCGGACAATCCGGAAGCTGTGGCAGGTCTTGTGCGTGCAGTGAACAAAGCGACGATGGAGGTCTCGGCCAATCAGGACAGCTCGGTCGAGGCCATTTTGGCTTTTGACAACCTGATTGATGGGGACTTGGAGCGGGCGCGTCTGGAATTTGCCCTGAGCAACCTGATGAATGCCCCCGAAGTGGCAACCATAGGCATGGGTGATCTGGACGATGAACGCTTGACCCGGTCAATTGCGATTGTTGCCAAGGGCTATGATTTGGACCGTTTGCCGGAAGCATCGGAGATCTTTGACCGGTCCTTTCTGCCGTCGATCGAAGAACGCACGTTCGTGACGACGATCAACTAACTGTCCTTCTGCTTCGCGATGGGCTGGCGCCTGTCGCGAAGCGTCTATTTGGAAGGCAGGTCTTTTGGAGGCGCGTTCTTGCGGGAGCCAATAATGTCCAAGCGTCAAACGTTGCTCACCGGTGGGAACGTACTGGTCGAAAACAACCGCTTTGCGCATGTCTCTATACTTGTACGCGACGGAGTTATCGCTGCTCTCGTTCCGGATGGTGAGGGGCCTGAGGATGCCGAACAGATCGATCTCAGCAATCGCCTGATTATCCCCGGACTGGTAAACGGGCATACTCATTCGCACGGTGCGCTGGGACGCGGCGGCGTCGCTGGTGATCTTGATTTGGAGACGTTTTTGTCCGGCTGTGCATGGCTGAACGGATCGCGCAGGATTGATGATTTGCGTCTCGCAGCAGAGCTTTGCGCGGCGGAACTCATCCGTAAAGGGTGTACCGCCTGTTTCGATCTTTTTATCGAGCTGCCCGGTCCGACGGTCGCAGGCATCCATACTGTCGCCAGCGCATATCACAACGCCGGGTTGCGGGCAGTTGTGGCGCCTATGATTGCGGATCAGACGATCTATCGGGCGCTGCCGGGGTTGCTGGAGCATTTCGAGCCGCCATTGCGCGATGCGGTTGCGGCCCTGTCGATGCCGAAATGGGAACACATCATGGCGGTCTGCGCCGATGCTTTCGCCACGTGGCCCGTGCCCATGGAACGTATCCGCCCCGGACTTGGGCCCGCGATCCCGCTGCATTGCTCGGATGCCTTTTTGAAATCCTGCTCGGCGATGTCCAAGCGTGATGGGATGCCTCTCCAGACACATCTGGCGGAAACACGCATGCAGCAGGTCATGGCAACCCGCAAATACGGCACCAGCCTGACCGCGCATCTCGATAAACTGGGCATTCTTGGCCCGCAGTTCAGCGGTGCGCATGGTGTTTGGCTGTCCCAGCCCGAGGCCGATATGCTTGCAGGCCATGAGGCGTGCATCAGCCATAACCCCCTCAGCAATCTGCGCCTCGGGTCCGGCACGTCACCCGTGCGGATGCTCCTCAACAGCGGCGTTGTCATGGGCGTCGGGACGGATGCCTCCAACACATGCGACGGGCAAAGCATGTTCGAAGCGATGCGACTGGCCGCCACGCTCAGCCGCGCACAAGCCGCCGACAGTAGCGATTGGGTCTCGACCCGTGATGCATTTGCGATGGCAACAACAGGCAGCGCGCAGATCATGGGCCTCAAGAATGTAGGCATGATCGCCCAAGGATGGGCCGCCGATATGGTGTTTCTTGATGCCGACTATTGCCACTACACTCCGCTGCGCAATCCGTTGGACCAGATCGTCTTTGCCGAAACTGGTGCCGCGATGCGCGAAGTCATGATTGCGGGTGATTATGTTTTTGCAAACGATCGCGTACTGACCTTGGATGAAGCATCCCTTGCGATCCGCGCCCGTGACGCGGCAGAGCGCTTGGACGAGGCGAATGCAGATACGCGCTTGATGAATGAGGCCGCATCGGCCATCGTAAAAAGCTTTTGCCGCGTCAACTGTGCGGCTCCCCTCCATAATTGAACGAAAGTTGGTGACATGGACCAAAAATCAGATCCGGTAAGTGCTGCAAAAGCGATCGTCGAAAGCTATCTTGAGCTGTCCATGGTGCCCGACCCCGAAGGGGCAGCGAATTACGTCAGTGACGATTTCAGGCTCGTTTTCACAGGTGGGCGCGTTTTTTCCGGTCCTGCACAAAGTGCTGCGTTTAACGCGAAACGCTATGCCTGGGTCAAAAAGAAATTCCTGCGCACCGACGCCGCATTGGACACGGAGACAGGCGACGTGCACGTTTATAACACGGGTTACCTGTTCGGCGAATGGAAGGATGGAACCAGCTTCGAGACAAACCGATACATGGACAAATTCGTTGTGCGGGGAGAAAAAATTATCAGCACCGATGTCTGGAATGACAGCGCAGAGCTAATCCTGCACAAGGCGGGTCTGGCAGAAGCGGAGCTTTGAAGCATGCTGAAGAACCATGGACGATACGCTTATTCCCCGATCACCAAACGCCCGGATTATGATTGGCCTGAAGGCAAACGCCTCGCTGTTTATATTGGCCTGAATCTTGAACACTTTGCTTTTGGTGGAGGCCTTGGCGCAGAGCTTGCCCCCGGCGGCCCGCAACCCGATATCCTGAATTACGCTTGGCGTGACTACGGCAATCGTGTGGGTGCATGGCGAATGCTCGAGATGTTCGATGCGCTGAATTTACCCGCAAGTATAATCGCGAATAGTGCAATGTATGGGTATGCGCCCGACCTTATGGCAGCATTTCGTGCGCGCGGCGATGAAATCGTAGGTCACGGGCGTTCCAACTCCGAACGGCAGGGTAATTTGGACAAGGGCTCAGAGGCGGTATTGATTGCCGAGGCCACCAAAATCTTGGCCGACGCCGACGGGGTGGCGCCAAAAGGCTGGCTGTCGCCTTGGATTTCCGAGAGCTTTGATACGCCAGATCTGCTGGCACAATCCGGCTACCAGTATACGTTGAACTGGTGCATGGACGACCAGCCTATCTGGATGAGCACAAGCGCGGGCCGCCTTTTGTCTATCCCCTATCCGCAGGAGATCAACGATATCCCCTCGATCGTCGCGCGCAAGGATGGCGCAGCCGATTTTGCGAATATGATCATCGATAACTTTGACGAGATGCTGGAGCAATCCGCTCACCAGCCCCTCGTGATGGGAATAGCGCTCCATCCTTACCTTGTGGGTCAGCCTTACCGCCTTCGCCATCTACGGGGTGCGTTGTCACATATTACAGCCAAGCGCGACCAGGTCTGGCTTACAACAAGCGGTGCTATTTCCGATTACTGTCACGAAGAGATATCGGAGAAGGTCACATGATGGATGCACAGTTGCGCTCGGGGCATCGGGGGTCGCTCAAACGATGCTCATGGGTCTGCGCGTGGGTGTGATCATGATGGGTATTACACAGGTATCAGATGTTGAATACTCTCACTCCTGACTGGTAGCCCAAGAGAGAACCGGTGGTCCCCCTATGTTTGCTACATCGAAAAAACCCAAAAAATGCGCGTGCCATGATTGTATTATAAATACTCTTTTGCCCATCGCCCAATAAGAACCCTCCTGAAGGACAAGGCCGCCAATAGTGATGGCCACATGTCAACGGCGGCGTAATATCCTGACCGTAGGGCGGCTCGGGGCTCGATTCCCGCAGCAAGTGGCAAGCACGTTCCAAGCCACGGGAGCCGTCGGTTCAATGTGACCCAGTGATAAGTTTTGATCCGCTTTGCTTTGCCCTGATTGAGCCTCTAACTTTGCTGCGCTGTTTTGAGACGCAGGCTGGCAAGTCAACAATAAGCGCCACTCTCGGGATATCGCCTGGCGATACCTTCACCGACAGTTCTTGGGAGAATGGGCATTCTGAGAGCTTCAACGGGGGGATCTGCATCGAGTCGCTGAACCGGAAATCTTCTTCTCACCAAGTGAAGCCCAGATCATTATTGAGAAATGGAGCAACCGTCACAACTCCAAAGGACCACATACTGCTCCGGGCTACTGCCCCCCCTACACCAGAGGCTAGTGTACGATGGAACAAAGGTTATTCATGCACTTAGCTCCATTTTGGGCCACTCAATTGGGGCTGCTTGCAAGATCAACTCGATACGACAAAGCTCGCAGAAAAAACCAAAAAATATTGTGTGGCGCGAAAGGTTTTGTAGTTGAGAAAACCTGTGCTAGCGTTTTCTCAATTAGCGTGAACTAAATTCAGCGGAGCATCTAGACATGATCATTAAATCTCTTACCGTTGCCCTTGTGGGCACATCGTTCGCAGTACTTCCAGCCCAAGAGGCACGAGCTGATACGCGTGATTTCATTGCAGGTGCTATTATCGGCGGTATTGTCGGCGCCAACGCCAATAAGCAGCGCACCCAACAGCGGACTTACAAGAAAACTTATAACAAGCCCGCACGGGCACGGATTCCCGCAACACAGGAAGGCCGCAGCATTCAGGCGTCACTGAATTATTTCGGGTTCAACGCCGGCGCCGTGGATGGTCAGTTGGGTCGCAAAACGCGTGACGCTGTCTCTCAGTATCAGGCGTATCTCGGTTATCCTGTGACGGGGCAGTTATCGACGTTCGAGCAGAACCTGCTGACCTCGAGCTATAATCGCGCACAGGCCGGAGGTTATGCTATTCAGCAGCAGGTCGCAGTCAGCCCCGACGGCACCCGCGGATTGCTGAAAACGTATCGCGCGGAAATGGCAGGCCAGACAGCCGCGGTAAATGTAGCCCCTCAGACCACCGTAGCGACCGCTCCGCAGGTCGTGCCACAGCCAGCGCCAGTTGCCCCACCCACCACTGTGACCGCTGCCGTTCCTCTGGCGGGTGTTGCAGGCCTCGCGGCCGCTGTTGCACCTTCACCGGCTTTTCCCAGTTTTCTCGGTGCAGGCTCGCTTGCCTCCCATTGCAACACTGTTTCGTTGATTACCAATACCAATGGTGGCTTTACCACACTCGCAAACATGGCCGATCCGGACATTGTGTTGAACGAACAATTCTGTCTTGCGCGCACCTATGCGATTGCTAAATCCGAAGAATTGGTCAGCCAGATCCAGGGCTTCACCCCTGACCAGATCGCTGTGCAATGCGAAGGCTTTGGCCCCGCCATGAAAGATCACGTCTCATCGCTCCCGGTTCAGTCTCTCGAGGCAGTGGTGACTAATGTGTCTTCGTTTATCATGAGCACCGGGATGTCACCCGCACAACTCAGCGGTACGGCGCAGATTTGCATGGGCGTCGGCTACCGTACCGACAATCTGGACGTCGCTGTAGGATCTGCTCTTTTGCTGCATACGCTTGGCCAGGGTGTCTATGGTGAGGTAATGGGCCACCACCTAAGCCAGGGGTTTGGCGTCGCCAAGAACGCGAATTTGGCGCAAAGCTGGTATGCATCAGCTCTACAGGCCGTTGACAGTGGCGCGGCGACAGTTTTTGTCCCGGGCCAGCCTGAGCGCAATCAACTGATCCGCGCCGCAACCCAGCGTATATCCGGCGCGTCTGATGGCCTGCCACAGCCGCAGCCTGCATCATCAGTAGGCGGATTGCCGACCTTCTCAATCACTGAATAAGGCGCCCGGCAACAGCAAAACCCGTTCTGCTTTGTGACCCGGAAGTATTCATGACGAACAGTGTCGGCGCTTGTCTTCGTCGGTTCATACAAAGGGTTCGCGGCGTTTTGCTTTGGGTGTCAGTACTCCGCAGAGCCCTTAGTGGGAGCGGTAAACCCGCTGCGGCCGATGCATGGGGGTCGGAGGCGGGGCATGCGCGCAGAGCCCTCAGTCAAATGCGTGTCTTGTGTTTCGCTGTGATGAAGATCGGGGGCTGGCATTCGGCGTCCTGCGCAATACATAGCTCCCTGCAATTGCAAATTCGTTCGAGCTGTGTGTGGGCGCACATGCGCTCCATCTCTTTGGGCCCCGCTGCATTGATAGTTCGGAAGGGCAGATAAGAAATTTCGACACAGGTAGTCCCAACGTTAGTACACTATTGCTTCAAGTGGCAGCGGGCGGAGCCGCAAAGATCAAAATGAAACGCGATTTCGTCTTGCCAATGAAGGGCGCGGGCGGGGGGATATGCGCGCTCTTGCGCAGTGTTCGACCCGTGCGTATGCGAACATCCGGTCTTTTGCCGACCTTTTCGCACTCACCGAGGCCACCAAGCGTTCCTGCCCTTCAGAGTACCGACTTCGTTATCTTTGGAAGATTGATAGCTGGCTTTACACAAGCCTGCGCACCTTGAGGACGACGGCTTTTTCGCACTGAACGCCGGTGCTCTGGCACCCTTTGGTGTGCAACTCGATGCAGACTGCCAGCGGGCTTTTGTACCGCTGTTTGAGTGGGATTTGGCACGCTCGGGACGTTTGCAAATTCGTGGTTTGCAAGCGGGCAGCTATAGCGTGCGCCTGACGATGGTCAGCTCTTTGCGCACGTGCCCACAGGAATTGCGACTGATGCAATCAGAGTGGACAATGGACATCTCTCTCGCAGCGCCCGAAGTGGTTATCCGTGATCTGAACATGCCACATCCGTTCAAAGATCGCTGTGACGTGCCCGCTTTGAGCCTCCCCCTTTGAAGCGTTCCGCCCCGATAGTGAGGAAAGCGGAGGACCAAGAACAGCGATTAAGAGACCCAAGCCCGAAGAGATTGTCGTGAAGTTACGGCAGGTTGAAGTGCTGATGGGGCAAGGCATGCCTCGGGAAGAATGGCGGAATGGGCACGAGAAACTCAAGGAACTGAAGCGGCTACAAAACGAGAACGAACACCTACGTCGTGCGGTAACCACGCATTTCTGCGATCCGATCCAGCTCACGGGCCAGACGTTCGCCTGACAAAGACGTATCAACCACCGCCGCCAGACATTCCCGGCTGAAGTCGTCGATGACATTCAGAATGCGGAACCTACGGGCACAGGACAGGCTGTCAGACACAAAATCGAGCGATCATCTTTAGTTTGCACTTTGTGGGACCGCCATGAGTGTTCTGGTGCCAAGGGCGCGCTTGCGACCGCTCCGTTTACGAACGGTTAATCCTTCTTCATGGTAGATCCGATACGATTTCTTCCAGTTTACCTGCCAGCCTTCACGCTTCAGCAGAATGTGCAGACGCCGATACCCAAATCGCCGTCTCTCGGACGACAGCTCCTTCAGCCGACTTCGCAGCTCGCTATCCGCTGGCCGCTTCGATACGCGACGGTAGACGCGCGGATCAATTCCAGCCAACGCGCAGGCCCGCTTTTGGCTGTATCGTTTCTCAGTCATGGCCCAGCTCGCGGCTCTGCGTCGCGCACCGGGCCTCAAAAGTTTTTTCCCAGCATTTCCTTAAGCGTCGACACATCCATCATCTGCTCGGCCAGCACCTTCCTCAGCTTGGCGTTCTCGGCCTCAAGCGCCTTCAGCTTCTTGGCGTCAGACACTTCCATGCCGCCTTACTTGGATCGCCACTTGTAGAATGTCGTATCACTGACACCGTGCTTGCGGCAAAGCTCCTTCGCCCCAAGCCCAGCCTGATGCTCTTTCATTATCCCGATTATCTGTTCTTCGCTGAAACGGCTTCTCTTCATCCTCTGTCTCCTCAGTTGGAGAACAGGCGAACCTCAAACGCCGAACATTTCAGGGGAGCAGGCCAATCCGCTATCCCGTTACCAGATAGGCGAGAGAAAAGACACAATCGACCTGGCGACAGGGCTCTTATCGGGGTCCTGAAAAACAGAAAGCGATTAGGGTCTATGGATATTCAGGACTCCCATTGGTCCTGATTTCTGTTTCATTCTTCCAAAATGGAGGTTTGAATGAACGAGCAGCGGTTTGTGGTGTCTGACGTCTTGTGGCAGCGGCTGGAGCCTCATCTTCCGGGTAAGGTGAGCGATGCCGGAGCCACTGCAAAATGCAATCGGCTGTTTCTGGAGGCGGTCTTCTGGCGGGTGCGCACCCGGTCGCTTTAGCGCCACCTGCCGCCTGCCTTTGGCCATTGGAACAGCCAGTTCCGGCGGTTTCGCCGTCGGGCCAGGGCGGGCGTATTCAGTATTCTTTTCAACGTTATGAGCAAAGATCCCGACCTCGAATATGAACTCATCGATGGAACGACGGTGCAAGTTCACCAGAAGGTGACGGGCTCAAAAGGGGGACTCAACATCAAGCCATTGGGCGCGCGCGCGGAGGGCTGACGACGAAAATCGTGACGCTGGTGCCGGGACAAGCGCATGATATGAAAGGTGTCGCGCCGTTGATCAGAGGCGTTTTGTTCGACGCCCTGCTCGCGGACAAGGCCTTCGATTCGGGATGGCTTTTACAAGATCTCGACCAATGCGGTGCACCCGCCGTGATCCCGCCCAAAGCCAACCGCAAAATCCAGCGCGATTATGACGCTGAGGTCCACAAGTGGCGGTATCTGGTGGAGCACTACTTCGCAAAGATCAAAGAGTTCAGAGGCATAGCCACACGCTATGACAAAACCGATTGCAGTTATGCCGCCAACTGGAACCTCGCAGCAGCCCTAATCGCATCAAGATGATTGGCCACAGGCCTTAGGACCCCAAGGCTAACTCCATCCGCAGGGCAGAGAATGACCGACCAATCCACGAGGGTTTGATAGTGCGCCTAAAGCTTGCCTGAAGGGATCACTCTGACAATTTAGGACATGAAGGTTGACCTAAATCGCGAATCAGTGCTTTGTCAGATTAAACAGGTGTTTTGGGCGGGACAGATGGACTGGCAGCAGATATTCGCGACGCGCAACGACCGTATGAAGGCCAGTGAGATCCGCGAGCTGCTCAAGCTGCTGGACCAACCCGACATCATCTCCTTTGCCGGCGGCATTCCGGACCCGGACTTATTCCCGGCGCAGGCGTTTTCCGATGCGTTCAGCCAAGCGCTCAGCGCCGACAGCCAGGCCACCGCGCTGCAATACTCCGTCTCAGAGGGCTACGCACCCCTGCGCGACTGGATCGTGGGGGAGATGGGCCGCCTTGGCGTGCCGTGCACGCGTGACAATATCCTGATCACCTCAGGCTCCCAGCAGGCGCTCGATTATCTCGGCAAGCTCTTGCTCAGCCCCGGCGACACCGCACTGGTGGGCTGGCCCACCTACCTCGGCGCGCTGGGCGCATTCAACGCCTATGAACCGCGCTATGACCGCCTTGATCCCGAGACCAATCGTAGCGCGCAGGACTACGCCGATGCGGCAGGCGAGGGGCGGGTGAAGTTCGCCTATATGTCGGTGGATTTTGCCAACCCGACCGGTCGAACGCTGGATGGGGATATGCGTGAGCGGGTGATTGATCTTGCCGATGCGCTCGACATCGCTGTGATTGAGGATGCGGCCTATCAGTCGCTGCGCTACGAAGGCGAGGCCCTCGCACCGGTGCTGGCGCGCGAGATTGCGCGCAAGGGCGATATCGAAGCCTGCCGGACGCTCTATTGTGGCAGCTTTTCCAAGACGCTTGCGCCCGGCCTGCGGGTGGGTTGGGTCTGTGGTGCATCTCAGGTCATCAGTCAGCTTGTGCTGCTCAAACAAGCGGCGGATCTTCACAGCTCGACCATCAACCAGATGGCGATTGCCACGGTCGCGGGCGCTCAGTTTGACAGCCATGTGACCAAGATCAAGGCGGCATACAGAGCCCGGCGCGATCTTATGCTGGCGGCCCTCGAGGCGCATATGCCCGCAGGCGTCCAGTGGACGCGGCCTGAGGGGGGGATGTTCATCTGGCTGGAGCTGCCCCACCATATCAGCTGCGCGGACTTGCTGGCGCAGTCGCTCAGCTCCGAACGGGTCGCCTTCGTGCCCGGTCACGCCTTCTTTGCCGACGGATCAGGCCGCAATACAATGCGGCTGAGTTTCAGCCGGACGAACGCCGCGCACATCGATGAGGGCATCGGCCGCCTCGGTCGGCTGATTGCCGCCGCTTTGTAGGTGCGCGGGCAATTGAACACGCACAGTTCTGCGCCTAGATTGCGGGTCATGCATTGGATGATTTTCTCGGCCCTGACCCTGTTTGCCGCGCCTTTGGCCGCGCATCCCCATATTTTTATCAACACTGGTCTGGTGTTTTCGGTCGATGACCGGAACCGTCTGACCCACGTCCAGATTACATGGGAATACGACGAGTTCTTTTCCCTGCTGATGACGGAGGACTTGGGCGTGGATGCCGATTATGACGGGGTCCTGACGGAAGCGGATCTGGAGCTGCTCGCGGGCTTTGACATGAATTGGATCGAGGGGTACAACGGGGATCTCGTAGGTGAGCAGAGCGGCGTCGCACTGACCCTGTCGCCACCCACGCAACCGACCGCGACGATGGAAGACGGAAAGATCATCACGACCCACGTGCGGTACGTGCTTGATGCGCCTGCTTTGGATGCGCCTGTGGTCTTTCGCCCTTACGATGCCTCCTACTACACCGCCTATGAGGTTCGCCGCCCCGTGCGCGTGCAGGGCAGCACCGGCTGCGACATCACGCTGAACGAGCCCGACATCGCCGGTGCGCTGGCGATGTTGCAGGCGGAACTCAGTGCGATGCCCTATGACTACGACATGGAGGCTGCGGGCCTTGGCAATATCGGCGGGCGGTTTGCGACCGAGGTGCGGCTGACATGCGCGGCGTCATAGCAACGGCCTTGCTGTTCGTGGTCGGCTTTTTGGGCTGGCTGTGGCTCAGCGGCGGATTCGATCATATCGCCGCATGGGCTGCGTCGGAGCAGCGCGATTTCCAAAACGGGATCGCCCGCACCCTGCGCGCCCTGCGCGGTGGGGAGGCGGGGGCCTATACGTTGTTGCTGGGCAGTTGTTTTGCCTACGGGTTTTTCCACGCCATCGGGCCCGGCCACGGCAAGCTGTTGGTGGGTGGCTACGGCATCGCACGCAGCGTCCCGGTGGTGCGCCTGTCGCTGATCGCCCTTGTGTCGAGCCTGGGTCAGGCGGTCACCGCCATTGCGCTCGCCTATGGCGGGCTATGGCTGCTGGGTTTCACGCGCGAGCGTATGGTGGGTGCCGCGGAGGAATGGCTGGCGCCCTTCAGCTACGCTTTGATCGCGGCAATCGGGCTGTGGCTGATGTGGCGCGGAGGGCGCCGTTTGGGCAGCGCGCAGGAAACGCGCCGCCAGCAACAGCAGCGCGACGCTCATCACCGGGAGCACCACCTCCATCTGCATCAGCGGGATCATGGGCACCAACACGATCATTCGGAAAACTGCGCAAGCTGCGGTCACCGGCACGGCCCCTCCATCGAGGAGGCGGAGCAGGCGACCAGCTTGCGTGATGCGCTCGTTTTGATCGGGGGTATCGCCATACGACCCTGCACCGGCGCACTCTTCGTGCTGATCATCACGTGGCAAATGGGCATTCCCATGGCCGGGGTGGCGGGGGCCTTTGCCATGGCGCTGGGCACCGCCGCCGTCACGGTTGCGGTCGGCGTTGCAGCGGCGGGCATGCGCGCGGGCGTCCTGCGCAGCGTCGCGCAGATTGGTGCGCTTGTTTGGGTGATGCCGGTGATCGAAGTGATGGCAGGCCTCGTGGTGGTGGCGCTTTCGGGTGCGCTGTTGCTCCGCGCGCTCTGAGCGCATGCCGCCGAAATGAGCGTGGCCCGGCCCGGCGCCCGTGCGCGCGTCCATGAAGTCAGCCAAAGTTGGAGTTCTCAGTTCTCCTGTACCATTCGATCCCCCGTTTCTCTGTGCCGCTTTGAGATATTCGTACAGCGCGGATTTAATGCGGAGGAACTGACGGCAGTGTCCAACACCCTTAGCACCGCCAATCGCGTCGTAGGGCAGGCGCGCTTCGGTTGCCGGATCGTAAGCGATATGCCCGGTCTTGTGACGGGGCAGGACCACATGCTTGTGCGGGCCGAACCTGCGATCGACGACTATGGATTTGCCGATGTCATGGTGGTGCTGGGGGGGCGTCATATCCCCGAGGTGGGCTGAATCAGGCGGCTGCGCGCGATGCAGCGGCAAGTCCGCCCCTCTGAGCGATGCGGCAACCGCCTACATCCGCACAACGGATGCGCCACGTGGACGTGTCACCACCCATTGGCGCGATATTGCGCTGCTCAGGGAGCAAGGGTATCATCCCATCTGACCACCCGTCTGGCCGAGCAGAGTGCAGGCATCATCACCGCAGCCGGGAGGCCGCGGCGACAGCGGAACTGGTGATCGGTCTCATCGCCGAGCAACTGGCGCCGGTGGATGCGGCCGAGATCGTCAATCGCCTGCTCTTACCCGTGTTGCGCCAAAGCGACGCCGAGCAGCCGCGCAATATTGCCGATAGCACCAGCCTGTTCGATGCCCGCGTCACGCAGGCGATAAAGCTCATGGAGCAAAATCTGGAGGAGCCGCTGTCGATGACGGAGTTGACCTGCCGTACCGGACTGTCCACCCGCCATCTCGAGCTGGTCTTCCGCGATGTCTTTGACGAGATGCCCGCGCGGTTTTACAAACGGCTACGCGTGCGGCGCGCGCGCTCGATGATCGACGTGGCGGTCGCCACGGGTTTCTGGTCGCATAATGCACTGAGCCGTGCCGTGCGCGACGAATACGGCAGCACACCCACAACAATGCGCGCGCGCAGGTCGATCAAGCTGATGAGTTGAAGAGCATGGTCAGGCCATCTTAATATTTCGGCACTAACACCGTTTCGAGAAAACCGGTGGAGCCTGCTTTGTGACCCGATCTGCGTTCGAACCTGAGCAAAAAGCGGTTGTGCCAGATGATCCGCGCGAACGAATGCTGTCGTGGGGCACCGTGCGCGACCTTGTGGAGCATGTGGTGGTGTCGCGAAGGTTCAGCCAACTGCTGGTTCTGATCGGCCTGCTGCTGAGTGTTGGTGTGTTTCAATATGCGCTGAACGATCAGGCGCAGAAGGCGCGCGCAGCTTTCGAGGATCTTACGCAGAAAAGCGTCGAGAGACTACAGAACCGAATTGATCGGTATGCGCTGGTCCTCGCGGGTGCTTCTGCCCATGCGGGGGCCAATACTCCGATAGATCAGGCGCCGTTCCGTCCCTATCTGGATGGGTTGAGCCCTGGAGGAGCACTTCCACAGGACTTCAGCCTCGCGTTCATCGAGGGTGGGGAGGTGATCGACTGGGCGGCCCCGCAAAGACTGCGCGCAGCGCTCCTTCAATCGCGTAACACCAGACAAACAGTTCTGACGTCATGGGTTGCATCCGGCCCCGCGCATAAGGAGCGCAAGCAGCACCGGATGCTGCGGCCCGTGTTCGCACGCGGGGAAGCGCAGCGGGGGGATTTTCTGGGTTGGGCCGCTCTCACCTTCACCGACGACGACATTCTGCTCAGCCTTCCTGAGCAGGAGGACAGCCTCTACAGAGTTCGGATTTTCGACAGTGCGGCGGGAGATCTGGACCGGCTGATTTTCGCCAGCAGCGATCCGGCCATCTCGCCGGGCCGTCATGCACAGGGTCATACGCTCGCTCTTTATGGTCGCACGTGGCGGGTTGAATTTTTGAGCGCCCGTGCGTTCGACGCAGCACATGCCAGTTACGTGCCTCATGCCCTCATTGTGATGGGCCTGCTGTTTACGCTGTCGGGTGGGGCATTACTCAAATCATTCGCCTTACGGGCGCATGCACTGCACGGTGTGGCGGACCTCCGCACCCGTGAGCTTGGTGCGCGTGAGGAGGAGAACCGCGCGCTGTTGGAGACCAGCGTTTCGGTGGTTTTGGTCCTCGACGAAGAGGGGCAGATCATTTTTGCAAATGAAGCGGCCGGAGCGTTGTTTCACTGCGCGCGCGGCGCGCTTCTGGGGCAGCCGTTTGACGGGTACGTCACGATGCAGACCGCAGATGAGGCATCCAGCTTGGGCAATGCGGTGGGCTTTTTGCGCGATGGCACCCGAATGTGTCTGGATGTACAGGCCAACAGCTGGCGGACGGTGCAGCGCAAGCGGCATACGACGATGCTGATCCGCAACGTGACCGAACAGAACGACGGCCATATGGCGATCGAGGCATTGCACCGCCGCTATGACGTGGCGCTGACCGGTGCAGCGATCGGCATTTTTGAGATCGACATCGCAAGTGGCGACGCTGAGATGTCGGAGACGTGGCACAAAATTATGGGCACCGACACGCTCACCGTGCCATTCAACCATGAGACGCATTTTCTTAAACGGGTGCATCCCGAGGATCTTCCTGCACTGCTCGAGGCGGACAGGCAGTGTATTCTGGGCGAAACGGAGCGCAGTATCGCAAGGTACCGCGTGCGGTTCGAGGACCGGTGGCGGTGGATGTATTCCGATGCGGTGCCCCTCGGGCGCGGCCCGGATGGCCGCGCGACAAGGCTCATCGGGACGCAATCGGATATCACCGAGCTGAAACAGGCCGGTGCTGCACTCGAAGCCAGCGAGGCGCGGTTTCGGATGATGCTGCAAGAGGCGCCGCTTGGGATGGCGGTGATGGACGAGCGGGGGACATTTATCGCGCTCAATCCAGCACTTGCCCGACTAAGTGGCTACGACGCCGATACGTTGCAGAAGGAGATGCGTCTGGCGGATCTGCTTGAACGGCGGGATTACGTGCAATTATCGCGTGACGTGCGTCGGTTGCTCAGGGCAGGGGAGGAAAGGACGTACCAGAACCAGTTTGCCTTGTGCACCAGCAGCGGTGCGCTGCTCTGGGGCCTGTTCAACTTGAGTTGGACCTTTGACCAAATCCGCGGAGAGAATGTCTATATCGCTCAAATCGTCGACATCACGGATGCAAAAAGGATCGAGCAGATCAAGAGCGAGTTCGTCGCCACGGTCAGTCACGAGCTGCGCACGCCGCTGACCTCGATCAAGGGTGCACTGAGTATTTTGGAAGCGACCGTGGGCGAAACCCTTCCCGAACGGACCAACCGCCTGCTTGAGATTGCCAGTATCAATGCGCATCGATTGACCCTGCTCGTGAACGATATTCTCGACCTGGAGAAAATTTCGTCGGGTGAGGTAGTTTTTGAGCTGGAGAATGTGAACCTCTTCGACCTCGTCGCGCAAACCCTGGAAGAGACGGAGCCGGTCGCCGTCGAGCATCGCAACACCCTGTCGCTCACGCCGATAGGTGAATCGATATGGGTGCACGCGGATGCGGGGCGCATTCGCCAGGTAATTTGCAACCTGGTCTCGAACGCCTGCAAATATTCGGACCCCGATACAGCGGTGACCGTTGAAGTGGGCGGCTTGGATGATGAAGCAACGCTGTGGGTGATCAACACTGGGCCACCGGTGCCGGAGCGGTTTCGCGCACAGCTGTTCGAGCCCTTCACCCAAGCCGACGGGTCCGACACGCGGAGCAAGGGAGGCACCGGCCTTGGTCTCAATATCGTGCGCCAGATCATGGTCCGTTCAGGTGGGGACGTCGGTTTTGAGCAGCTTTCCGACCGTCGCACGGCATTCTGGATCACGGTGCCTATTGCGATTGCGGAGCAGAGTCCAACTTCATCGACGCTCGCTGAGCTTCCTATGCCTGCCGTGCAGGCCGCGCGGCCGCAACGTGTGTTGCACATAGAGGGAGATCGCGATTTTGCCGCCGTGGTGGCGGCAAGTTTCCAAGGGGCGGCACAACTCACCCATGTAACCAGCGTTGCGGCGGCGCGCCGTATGCTTGACACACAGGCATGGGATGTCGTGCTGACCGAAATCGCCCTGTCAGATGGCGATATGGGCGACATTCTGCACCATCTTTCGCTGCGCCATACATCGGTGCATGTCATCAGCCTATCGGCCACGCAGGCCGCACAGCACCATCGCGGCATTGACTTGCGTTTGATCAAGTCCCAGGTGGATATTGATCAAATCGTGCAACAGGTGACACAGGTCGCTGCGCCGACTGATCAGCCCGTCCGGGATGCCGCCTCATGATCTCCAGTATCGTCTCATTCACCTCAATTTGGCGGGAAATGATCCCGAGCGGGATACAGGCATACCCGGTGGTCAGCCAATAGTGGGACGGTTCATCCAAAACTAAAATCAAGTGCTGGAACTCGGGTTGCCTTGGCGGGCGATGCCGCCCTTGGCGCGCTCGGCTATTTCGCGGGGCAAACGCTCTTGCCTGTAGAAGCGCAACGGGTCGGCCCGCTTACCGCCGTGTTTGCGCTTGGGATCGGCGGTGTCATGGCAAGCACGCGATGTCGTTTGGATAGGGCACTGCCACGCGCGGCGCATGAAGGTTTGCGCGATGAGATCTGGGTCTTGAAACGTGACAGGATGACCATTGCCTCCGTAAATATGGCGGCGACCACGCGCCCGGGGTGCACTGCGCGAGTCCTGCTGCATCGGTATTCTTGGACGGTGTCGGATCACGACACCCTCCGCCCGGCAATGGCGGGATCTATGCTCCAAGAGGAATGAATAATTCAGGTGGGAGAGCGTTACTTCGATGTCGACAGAAAGATGGTGCCCGATGGGCGGCACATGATGCTCGTCTTGGTTGACGCGACACAGGTGCCCGCAGAGCAAAAGGCGCGATTTGGACCTGTGGCGGTTTGATGCCGCTCCTTTGATAGCATTTACGGCAGCAAAGGAGACTGCCAATGGGACTGAAACGGACGAACGAATTTCGCCGAGACGCGGTGCGGATCGGACTGACCAGTGGGCCAACGCGCAAGCAAGTGGCTGACGATCTGGGCGTCGGCATGTCGACGCTTAACCAGTGGATCACAGCACATCCACTGTCCGGCAGTGCATGTTTACAGGCATGAAGGGGGAGACACGGATGTGGTTTCGAAAGAAGATTTGGACCTCGCCCGCGAGAATGATCGGCTTCGACGCGAGAACCGCATTCTCAAGGAGGAGCGGGACATCCTAAAAAATCGTTCCGGGTTGGGGCCCGCCTGTGCGCGGTAGAAACAGCCCGTGCTATGTAGCGCTAGGAAGGGCGGCGGCCGTTCGCTTATTGGTGGTCCGTCTCAGGGCGGAACCCCGTTAAAAAACGTGGTCCATGGGTTAATGCGAACTTGAGTGTGGTGACGCTGCTTTGGCAGTGATCCCGGTTAGGAAGATGACGGATTTGCATAGCCCATGCCCTTCTGTTGCCGACAGGATGACAAAAGATGGCAAAGCAATTGACCCACAAGACCCCTACGATTGCGACCGTGAACAATGGTGCTGCCGCTGTTGATATCGGTTCACGAGAACACATGGCGCCAGTGGACCCTGACGTGACAGATGCACCCGTGCGTGCGTTTGGCACTTTCACGCATGATCTGCATAATATCGCTGACTGGTTCAAATCTCATGGTGTGACCAGCGTCGCGATGGAATCCACCGGCGTGTACTGGATCTCAGCTTACGAGATACTTGAGCAGTACGGCTTCGAAGTTATTCTGGTCAATGCCCGCTACGCCAAGAACGTGCCCGGCCGGAAGACCGACGTCAGCAATGCCAGCTGGCTTCGACAATTGCATTCCTACGGTTTGCTACGCGGCAGCTTTCGACCAACCGCCGAGATTGCAACGTTGCGGGCCTATCTGCGTCAGCGCGAACGATTGGTGAAATATGCAGCGGCCCACATTCAGCATATGCAGAAAGCGCTGATGGAGATGAACCTCCAGCTGCATCATGTTGTGTCTGACATCACTGGTATTACGGGGATGAAGATCATCCGCGGCATCGTCTCCGGCGAACGGGATTTGGACGTGTTGGCATCCTATCGTGACGTGCGTTGCAAGGCTTCTAGTGAGACGATCAAAGCGGCCCTCAACGGGAATGATCGCCCCGAACATATCTTCGCGCTGACCCAGTCGCGTGAACTCTACGACTTTTATCAGACCAAGATGCTGGAATGTGATCGTCATCTTGAGGCGACGCTGGCAGCATTGGGTGCAGATACTGAACATGACACCAGCCAGTTGCCGCGCCCACGCACCAAAACCAAGCAGGTCAGCACCCCTTCGTTCGATGTCAGGGCAGCGTTGTTCGGCGTCCTCGGCGTTGATTTAACGCAAATCCATGGCATGGGGCCGTCCCTGTCACTCAAACTGGTCGGCGAATGTGGCCCTGATCTGCGCGCTTGGCCAAGCGCAAAACACTTTGCGTCTTGGCTATTTTTGGTACCCGGGAACAAAATATCCGGCGGCAAGGTTTTGTCGTCGAGGGCGAGACGATCATCCAGCCGTGCGGCGGCCTTACTACGCTTGGCTGCGGTCACTATTGGACGAAGCGACACGGCGTTGGGTGCATTCCACCGACGGCTGGCAGCTCGTCCCGGCAAGGCCAAAGCGGTTACAGCGACCGCGCGCAAAATCGCTGTTTTGTTTTACAACACCCTGCGCCATAGCATGACCTATCAGGACCCCGGCACTTCACATTATGAGGAAGTATACCGCAACCGCGTGCTCGGCAATCTCAAGCGCCGCGCCAAGACGTTCGGCTATGATTTACAAGAATTACCACCCGAGGCCGATATGGCTGTGTCTTAGGAAGGGTGAGGCCGTTGACCGCCATTGGTCCGGGGACAATGGTCGAACGTGTTCTTCGCGAGCCAAAAGCCGTGAGGTTTAGGTTTGTGGAAGAACAACGAGATCAGTTTCCGACAAAGCGCCTGTGTCAGGTCATGGATGTCAGCGCGCGCGGTTACGGGCTTTCCGCAGGCGCCCGGCCAGCCTTGGACAACGCCGTGATCTGGTAATGCTGGCACACATCCGCCGCCCGGCAGTCGAAACGCGGTTTCGATGAGAG
>Ga0307948_1000769_pt1 | contig 21923 bp, 19 predicted proteins | sample OrgLakmetagen280_FD_201824 | JGI IMG/M metagenome (GOLD analysis project Ga0307948, IMG submission 201824) | Saline water microbial communities from Organic Lake, Antarctica - #280 | ecosystem: Environmental > Aquatic > Non-marine Saline and Alkaline > Saline | place: Antarctica: Organic Lake...
ACCTGTGTGCCAAGGCTGCAGATACACATTTTTGGGGTTGGCCAGAACCGTATATATACACCGTATATGACCGTATATTTGATGATTTCCCTGCCAAAAATACCGTATATACACCGTATATATATCGTTCTGGCCAACCCTACACATTTTTGGCATGCTTGCTCGTCTTCATTCCCGATCTCCTCTGTAACCTCTGCCCTCAGGCTTTAAACATGCAGTCCTTGTATGTGTATCCTCATACCTTCATCCCTATGGCTTGCGTCTTCGAATCGCGCAGTGCATCCTTTGTGGTGTACAGTGTGCTCAAGGTCTCCTCGTGCTTGTGGAGCTGCGTTTGTAATGTTCAAACTCAGCAAGTGTGTGAATGTCAAAAAAAGGCTGAGTGTTACAGACATATGATGCTTATAATACCATGCTTGTATACACCAGCGCACAAAAAAGTACAATTCAGTGCATATCATGGGTGCATATCTTCTGCATGCGTGATGCGAATTTGGAGGCAGACTGGACATTATGTTGTTAGACGAATTTGCTTACATGGAAGCATTATTAAGAGAAAGCATACAACACCAGCATTGTATATCATTGTCTGCTTCACGCCTGCTTGTCTGCATCTACGTACAGATGCATGCATCACATTTGCTCATACTTGTGCTGGCTTAGCTGACCAAGTTTGGCTGTTGCTGACCCCCTGACTGTGCTCTTTATTAACGCAAGGGCTCTTCTGTCCCTCAACCACAAATATAAGGATGCCTTGCCTTTCATATTGGGGCAAGAGCACGGAACTGTTGTTCCCCCTGTGAGGTTCTCTTTGTTACTTCCAATTAATACCAAGACTGCCTCGGCTAGTGTTGAGGCACCAAGCATGTGTATTTGTGTGTTTAATTACAATGTCACTGCAGGTTCATTGATTTCCACGTGCCACCCAATAGGTTCATTGGTTCCCACGTGCCACCCAATAGGCTCATTGGTTTCCACGTGACACCCCACATAAGCAGCCGACATTAAGGGTCTAGTTTACACATCTAAGCCTACTTTGAAGTATGTGCAGCCTTGTGTGCAATGACCTCCTTACGTATGACCTCCTTGCATATATGGGAAAGGCTTTTCTTTCTCAAACTTACCCTTTCAGGGTAGGGTAAGGTAGAGAAGCTTTTGATTTAATGTGCAGTCGTGTGCTGATCAATCTCTGCAAACTAAGCGCATGCTCGATACCATTTTGGACATCGTCAGACACACACACACACTCTCTCACACACTCTCACACACAAAGACACACAAACACACCCCGTCAGGCACACACACACACACACACACACACACACACACACACAAGGATGAGGAGGCAGACTATCTACCTCTGGACCTTGATTAACTCAATCCTTTCCTAAACAGCCCTTCCCATCAATGTTTTAAACCCACCTCTTCCCTCCAAAGGCGATAGACTTGGCTGGTCAGGATCCGCACTGCGGTGCTTTTGCCTTTCAAGGTCTCTAACCGGCTCCCGGTGCCTGAAACAAAACAAAGAGCAGCAAAAGATAGGAAGCAAAGAACATTAGGAAAAGAAAAGGGCAGGGGGAAACATGAGAGATCATTCAAACAATCCAATGGGGGCATTTCTGCACTCTGATCTCTCTACCCAGCATTCGGTTCCTGCACAAGCAAAATTAGTCGTCGATATTAAACAGGGTAGGGATATCAGGTTTCGTTCCTACACCAAGAAGCGTAGCTGCTTTCATCCTCTGAAATCTGCAGCCGGCTGATCAAGCCTGCTACCGCAAGATAATTTAGGAATAAAAAACATGACTGTGTGTGTGTGTATGTGTGTGTGTGTGTGTGTGTGTGTAGAGAGAGAGAGAGAGACAATTGCAGCTGCTGTTGCTCTCAGCTCTAACTGCTTCCCTCCGCTTGACTTCCAACTTCAGGAGGAATATGTAAGCTGGTTCAATTGCAGCGTTACCCTCACATCTAGCCCAAGGCTGCTGTACCCTTTCTTGCCTATCACATCAAGTGTTGGAGGTCAAATGCATATTGTAAAATCACCACGTGCTACTGAGCCTTTACGATTAAAAATGAAGTTTGTAACACCACCACGTGCTCCTGAGCTTTTACAATGAAAACTTGAAGTTTGTAACACCACCACGTGCTACTAAGCCTTTACGATTAAATTTGAAGTAGAAATGGCCTCCAGTGCGGCTCTTCCTTTTGCCCTTTGCCTGCAATGCCCTGACCTCTACCATCGACAGGCGCTTGTGGCCTATTTAAGCTAAACACACGTGTAATCCTAATATCATTTACACACGTACACACTTTCTCACACATACATACAATAATACATTTATAAATTCTTACATACTCAAACACACACGCTCAACCAGCTTTCTCAATCTCTCACCACGCTCCTCCTTCGCCTGTGCTGTCTTGATCTCTGCCATCAGCTCCTCAGGTGCTTGCAGCTCCCCATCCATCGTGAGCGCCTCAAAACTGTCATTGACGTCATGCAGGACAAGGCTGCACCTGTGAATGTGTGAATGTGAATGTGAATGTGAATGTGAATGTGGATGTGAATGTGAATGTGAATGTGAATGTGAATGTGAATGTGAGTGTAAATGTGAGTGTGTGTGCACTGGAAAGTTGGTGACGCGTAATTGTCAGTGGCAGCACAAGCAGCAAACGGACAAAGCTTGCAAGCTTTCCCTTACCATCCTTAGGAGCTGGCCTTATTCACTGTTGCCAAAACAGCGCAGTGTGAGTGCAGTCTTAGTTGTGAAAGTGTCAAAAGTGAGTCAAAGACCTCTGAAAACAAAACATGGCAGGCGCACGTTGTGAGGAAGTGTGTGAATGGCCGCCAGCAATTATGTATTTGCACAAGCTGCACTGGGAAGGTAAGTTTAGGAGGGGGAAATATAGCTGCAATTGTCGCTCAAAATGTAATGCTTTAATTGAGTGCAGTCTTAGTTGTGACAAAACGGGTCGTGTTGTTGTGTCTCATGTTAGCACAGCGTTAATGACAATGTCTTATGCTAGCACAGTGTAAGTGAATAAATTTTACGTTAGTACAGAGTAATTGATATTATGTGAGCACACTTTCTGGCCACCTTGGCGTGCGCGGACAAAGCACAGCCAAATTGTTGTGGCACACAAAAGAGAACACTCACTAGCCGGCCACGTCATCACGGTCTAATGGAGTACTTGATACAGCAAAGATATCATATTTGCTGGGCACATCATTGTGGTCTGATGGAGCACCGACTCAGTTGCAACACATAAAAAAATATATGCCAGCCATGTTGTTGTGTTCTGATACAGCACTGTTTTATCACAATACGCAAAAACAACGCACTTGCTGGCCATGTCATTGTGATCTGACACAGCACTATTTCATCACAGCACATAAAAACAACACACTTGCTGGCCATGTCGTTGTGATCCAACACAGCACTGTTTTATCACAACACATAAAAACAACGCATTTGCTGCCCATGTTGTTGTGATCTGACACAGCACTGTCTCTGTCGCGCAACACAGAAATAACCCCCTTGCTGGCCACATCAGCATGGTCTGTCATTGTCTCTGCTGCAACATATAGGAATAACTCACTTGCTGGCCATGTCGTCGTGATCTGACTTGTAAGCGTCCCTTTGGGCAATGAGCTCTGCTTGGGCCAGTGCTGCTTCATTCAAACGGTCCTGTGCGCACAAACCAGGAAGCCATATTATTAGTATGTTAAGGTTGGGAGCGGTATAACCTGTTACCCATACCCTCTCTCACTAATTTCAAAACGAGGACTCACACGCCATAGAAGCACAGTAAGCGGCACAGTACGTTTCAAGCTGCGTAGCTGCCTACTGATGAGTATCCACAAAAGGAGAGGCACCACTGTAGCCTTTACCAGCGAACAAATTATTGACGTCACTTTCAAAGACCACAAGCTATTGTTCACACCATATCACATGTGACAACTGCACCCACGATAGTGTTTACACTAAGACCACAAACTATTGTTCACACTAAAACGCAATTAAAAGCTGCACCCGCGATATTGTTTACACTAAGAACACAAGCAATTGTTCACACACTATAACACAATTAAAAGCTGCACCCACGATAATGTATACAGTAAGGTTCACACTAAAGTACGTGTAAATGCTACACCCACGATAGTGTTTACACTAAGACCACAAGTTATTGTTCACACTAAAACACGTTGAAAAGCTGCACCCACGATATTATTTACACAAAACACAAACTATTGTTCACACTAAAACACGTTTAAAGGCTGCACGGATCACACACTTCATGTGCAGGGTTGACCAGGCCATATATACAATGCATATCCAGCAAACTTGGTGGGGAGATCACCAGATACACAGACCATATATACAATGCATATCCAGCAAACTTGGCAGGGAGATCACCAGATACACAATCTATACATACGTATCTGGCCAACCCCATTCATGTGCCGGACTGCCTGCAGCTCATACCTGGCAATCTGACCACCTGGCCAACCTCCTCTAAACTAACTAAGCATGCTCATGGCATACTTTAAGCTGCTTGACAGTATTGCATGCACCATGCGCACTGGTTAATGAGGCCAACTTCTGATGAATAGTTGCCTATTTCATTAGGAATTCACACACACATACACACACACCATGAGCCCGTTGAAGTCCAGCTGCAGCTTGTTCCTGGCTTCCATTTCCGCAAGGAACTTCACCACAGCAGCTTGGTGAGCGCGCTGCTCTCGCACCATGTGACTCTGGAACAGGGATGTAGGTACAAGCAAATGAAGTCAAAGCGAAATAAGGCATTAATTATAAGATAGTCGGCACGCTGCTGCTATTGTCGCACGACGTGACTCTGGAACAGGGATGTAGGTACAAGCAAATGAAGTCAAAGTGAGATTAGGCATTAATAATAAGATAGTCGGCACGCTGCTGCTATTGTCGCACCACGTGACACTGGAACACGGATGCAGGTACAAACAAATGAAGTCAAAGCGAGATTAGGCATTAATTATAAGATAGTCGGCACGCTGCTGCTATTGTCGCACGACGTGACTCTGGAACAGGGATGGAGGTATAAGCAAATGAAGTCAAAGTGGGATTAGGCATTAATTTTAAGATAGTCGGCACGCTGCTGCTATTGTCGCACCACGTGACACTGGAACAGGGATGTAGGTACAAGCAAATGAAGTCAAAGCGAGATTAGGCATTAATTATAAGATAGTTGGCACGCTGCTGCTATTGTCGCACGACGTGGTTGGAACAGGGTTGTAGGCACGTGCAAGAGAAGTCAAAGCAAGATTGTATCGGTTTGAGATAGTCAGCAAGCTGCTAGGCTCAAACAAAGAGAAATCAAAGCAAGGTTGTATCGGTTTGAGATAGTCAGCAAGCTGCTAGGCACGTGCAAGAGAAGTCAAAGAAAGATTGTATCGGTTTTGAGACAGTTAGCAAGCTGCTGCTGTGCTTGCACCCTGCAACTCTGTAATTGGGTCGTAGGCAAAAGTGAGTCAAATCAAAGCTAGAGAGAAAACAAGGTGTACGGTATGCTGCTGCACTACATGGTCCTGCTAGCAGTGACAGTTGTGCACATTATTGGCTTAAAGGGGTCCGACCCCTGTGGCTGCCCGCTCCTGCTTCTGCAGCATGATGCAAAGGTGGGAAAGTGTAGTGGATGGCAGCAGTGGACTGCAAAGGCAAGCTTCCCCTGCTTCTGAAATGTGATGCAGATCCTGAAGAAAGCTGGTGATAATACGTTGACCAGTCAACAGAAATTGAGCAACTTGCCTTTCTCAAGGCAATGATAGTAATAGTGGTATGACCAGGAACAGCCTAGCGCGCGCACACACACACATACACACACACGCACGATCAGCATAGTACACACACGGACACGGACACACACATACACACACAAATAACATAGACACGTTGGCACGCAGCAGTAAGGACAGCTAAAGAAGCTGCAACTGTGGCATTTTGTGGCCGTGGTGTTGGTGGGTGCACTACGCCATGCTGCTCGCCGCTGTTCAAGAGAATGAAATGCTGCTGGGGGCGCACTACGCCATGCTGCTCACAAATATACGAGTGCGTGAAATGTAGGCACACTACGCCATACTGCTTGCAAATATACAAGAGCGTGAAATGCTGCTGGTGGGCACACTACGCCATGCTGCTCACAAACATACGAGAGCGTGAAATGCTGCTGGTGGGCACACGGCTTAAATGCTATATGCTTGAACATACGAGTGCGTGAAATGCTGCTGGTGGGCACACGGCACAATACGCCATACTGCTTGCAAATATACAAGAGCGTGAAATGCTGCTGGTGGGCACACTACGCCATGCTGCTCACAAACATACGAGTGCGTGAAATGCTGCTGGTGGGCACACGGCACAAACGCCATACTGCTTGCAAATATACAAGAGCGTGAAATGCTGCTGGTGGGCACACTACGCCATGCCGCTCGTTAATATATAGGGTTGGCCAGAACCGTTTATATGCACCGTATATGACCATATATTTGGTGATTTCCCTGCCAAAAATACCGTATATGCACCGTACATATAGGGTTCTCGCCAACCATATAAATATATAGTGTGTGAATTGCTGTTCTAGTGGTACTAGGGCCAGCCAGCACCCTTATCAGTGCAGCCCCATGCTTAAAATTGCAGCGTATTCTGGGCAGAGACATTTTGAATGCAGATGAATGTAGGACATGTCTTGATTGTGATGGTGAAAGGTCAATGGTGAGTGTGTGTGTGTGTGTGTGCCTGTGTGTACACTCTGCAGCTTGCTGATTTGTACTTATCAAATCATGTACGGTATGTTTGTATACAGTCCCTGCTAGCTGTAGAAAAGACTAGGATACATAAAAAAATGAAGGACGCTGCAAAAAGCTGGTGGCGTATCCGAATGGCAATTAGGAGATGATGGGGTGGCATTATGCATGATGAAGATAGCAGACGCGTCCTTCTCTTCTGCATTCGATATTTCAATCCTCCCTGAGTGCGGTCCTTTTGAAGGCTAATAGGTATTACAAAAGCAGAGACCAAAAAAGTTGGCTGTTCTGCATGCGGTCCTTTTGGTGTTGTGCGTAAAGATTAAAAAAGCAGACCAAAACAGCTGGCTGTTCTGTATGCGGTCCTTTTGATGGTGTGCGTTAGAGACCAAAAGAATAGAGACCAAAACAGCTGGCTGTTCTGTATGCGGTCCTTTTGATGGTGTGCATTAGAGAACAAAACAGTAGTGTGTGGTACATGCAAGGCCAGGCATTGATCAGCACAGCACTGTCGCTCAAACGTGTGTGTGTGCGTGTGTGTGTGTGTGTGTGTTGTTTTCTTTCAAGGCCTGTCTTGAGGAATGCTCCTCTCATCCAATACACGATCTCAGCACCCTAAAATTATGAGTTTAAGCTCCAGCTGCAGCTGCTAGAAGAGGAGTACTACGTGCTGGTGATGACCTCAGCACCCCCCCGTATGATATCCATTTGACAGTCTCAGTATTTACAGATGAACAGATGAAGTACAAGCTTTGAATTGCCACACCTGTGTTGTCTCAACCTCTTCTTTTAAGGCCTGCCTCAAGGCACGCTCCTCCGCATGGGCCGCAGTCAGCCAGGCCAGTGCCTTCTCTGTATTGTAGGAGTCCTGTGAGGTTCGGATATGTGGAGAGTTTGCGTCTCAGTTATTCTCGCTCTCAATTATAGACTTGGCCAGAACCCGTTTAATACACCGTACATGTAAATACACCGTTTATTTGGTGGATTCCCTGCCAGTAAATATCGATTATACACTACGTATACAGGGTTCTAGGGCCAGCCCTACATCATTTGCAGTCACACTGCCACACTCAATTATTAATGCGGTTAAATTGGTGGCCATAAAAGCCCTGTGTCATTGGTCATTGGTCATTTGTCATTTGCAGTCACATCGCCACACTCAGTTCTTAATGCGGTCAAATTGGTGGCCATAAAAGCCCTGTGGTAATGATTGGTCATTTGCAGTCATAAGTCATAAGTGTCATAAGTCAGTCAGTCATAAGTCATAAGTATCATAACTGTCAGAAGTCAGTCAGTCATAAGTCACGTCATAAGTCGTAAATCATAAGTCATAAATCATAAGTCAAGTCATAAGTCATAAGTCATAAGTCAGTCAGTCAGTCATAAGTCATAAGTCAGTCAGTCAGTCAGTCAGTCAGTCAGTCAGTCAGTCAGTCATAAGTCATAAGTCATAAGTCATAAGTCATAAGTCATAAGTCATAAGTCATAAGTCGTAAGTCATAAGTGCTTTTGTGGTCTGAACATGACGACAATACTTTATTGGAGGATGCTGAGACACCTGCTACCAGAATGTGTGCTGTCGTACTGTTAGCTCCTACAATGTTGAGCCTGTGCAAATGTAGCATGGCTGCTGCATGCATGTCAAACACAATCACTTCAAAATTGTAAGTAAGCTGGCCAGTATTTAAATGATCCTGAAAATTGCTAATTCACGCATACCCAGTTTCCATTCCCTCCCTGCACACAAAAAATTTTCAAAGTGCACGCAAGTAAATAGAATGCACACAAATAAAGAAAGTGCGCGCACCTGCCGTGCTTCTGCTAGGGCCTCTTTAGCCACGAGCAGCTCAGCAGCTGATAACTGCTGGGCCTGAAATACACGCAGGTAGTCGCTCTTGAATGCAACCTGTGTGTGCGTGTGTGTATGTGTGTGCATGTGTGTGTGAGTGTATGTGCGTGTGTGTGTGTGTGTGAGTGTGTGTGCGTGTGGGCCTGGAATACACGCAGGTAGTTGCTCTTGAATGAAACCTGTGTGTGCGTGTGTTTGTGTGTGTATGTGTGTGTGTTTGATTATGTATGTGTGTGTTTGTGTATGTGTTTGTGTGCGTGTGCAATGGAATGTACTGGGCAGGGAATGCAAGCAGTAGACAATTCTGAAAACGTAGCGCTTGCATGATTACGTGCTTACATTAAAGGGTAAGCAGCTTCAACGTGCATGCTGAAGGCTACACTTACCAGGATAAGCCAGGTCTAACATCCTCTTTTTTTAACAACACCAATTTTGCAATAAAATGATATGCCATACATTAAGTATGCCCTCTGGTGTTTGATTGCTGGGGACCTAGAGCTAGTGCCAAATTGCTTTGCGCTGCAATACAGGTGTCACACTTTTGAGTGCAGCTGCAGCAATGCACAGGAAGGCCTCACCTTGAGTGCAGCCTCAGCAATGTACAGGAAGGCCTCACCTTGAGTGCAGCTTCAGCAATGCACAGGAAGGCCTCACCTTGAGTGCAGCCTCAGCAATGCACAGGAAGGCCTCACTTTGAGTGCAGCCTCAGCAATGCACAGGAAGGCCTCACCTTGAGTGCAGCTTCAGCAAAGCACAGGAAGGCCTCACTTTGAGTGCAGCCTCAGCAAAGCACAGGAAGGCCTCACCTTGAGTGCAGCTTCAGCAATGTACAGGAATGCCTCACCTTGAGTGCAGCTTCAGCAATGTACAGGAATGCCTGCCACACACTGGAGAGCAGCTCCAAACGGAACTCGCTGTGCTCAAATGTTTCCTGCGTGAATGTCACGTTACCTGGTGAGTAACAGCAATGAGCATCACACACACACACACACACACACACACACACACACACACACACACACCCACACACACCCACACACACACACCCACACACACCCACACACCCACACCCACACACCCACCCACACCCACACCCACACCCACACTCACCCCCCCCCCCACACACACAGACATACACACACAGAGCAATATGTCAATCGTAGTGTCACTCACACGCCAAGCGCACAACTCATCAACTATGACTGACACAGCGGCTTTGTACAGAGTCCCCTAATTTAAGATAACCGCAACAACTATGGTAACGATTACTGTAGACATTGCACGGAAACACACCATCACGTGCGCGTCGGACTCACACTTTTTCTTCGTCGACAGCTGCTCATGAAAAGGAAAAACTTCAAATGTTAAGCATAGACGTATTAACTCATTGTGTAATGTTGAAGAATCCACTAATGCAGCAGATTCTAAAGTACGGTACTAGACATACAAAACATTTGCCAGAGCAGGCTGGTTCGCACCCAAACATGAGTCAAAACTTCAATAGAAAAGGGAAACATTAAGCACACGCGTTTGACAAAATGAAATTTAAGAAGCACATAGGTTCCTGATCAGGAGTGGCCAGAGCCATAAATATCCAGTGTATACACAGACTTTCTGGCAGGGAAATCACCAAATACACGGTCATATACGGTGTGTATACATACGGTTCTGGCCAACCCTATTCCTGATGCCTGCATCATGCACACGTATAGCCGTATAGACCACAATAAATAATCAATTACCTGCAATAAACCAAAAATTTTCCACATAAAGACCACGGTACACCTCCCATAAACCTTGCATGACGTCAAAGAAGCTTATTGTGTACACATGTAGGCCGCTATAGGTTTTAATACCTGCATAAATCAAAAGAAGCCTATCATGTGCACACATATAAGCAAGCATATTGCACGCTTTCTGCTTACTTGAATAACATCAAATAAGCTTATTGTGTACACATACAGGCCACTGTGCACACGGTCAATGCCTTCATACACAAAAGAAGCCCAAACTCTCAAAATATAGACAAATTGTACACTTTCTGCTTACCTGCATGACATCAAAGAAGCCTATTGTGTACACATACAGGCCACGGTACACACGGTCAATGGCTTTATACACAAAAAAGCCCAAAATATCAAAATATAGATATATTGTACACTTTCTGCTTACCTGCATGACATCAAAGAAGCCTATTGTGTACACATACAGGCCACGGTACACACGGTCAATGGCTTCATGTGTTAGTCCAGCACCGGACAGCTCTGTGCGCGTCAGGCCAAACTTGGCCAGGCCCTATAGAAATGTATGTACGTGTGCATGCGTGTGTGCGCGTGTGATTTGTGTGTGCTAGTGTGCCAGTGCACTTGTGATTTGTGTGTGCTAGTTTACGTATGTATGTGTGCGTGCGTGTGTGATTTGTGTGTGCTAGTTTACACACTTGCACACGTGACCTCACCGCACTCAAGGTCAGTCTTTCAAGACTGACGGGCACCCATGCTCGACATTCACAGCACATTCGTGCATTCATAAATTGTATATAGTCTCAGTACTTTGGGAGATAGCTGAACACAGATCAGGACCTCCACTTGCACATCCATCGAACGTAATCGATCAACAAAGCGGCCTCGCATAATGATTGCTGTAAGGTGACAAAAAACGGATTTGAGGTAAGTCGTGTTTGGCGTGCACAAGCTGGAGCAATTTTACCTGGAGCATGGCCACGTTAACCTGCAGAGGCTCTGTGTCCCCTGTGAGATCTTTCGTGCCTGGGTCCAGCACCTGCGACCGCAAATACCGCAAACATGATGTGCGGACACGACAGGAACTTATGAGTTCAGTGTGAAACACGATGCAAGCGAAATAGAACCCCAGACAGAGATCGTTGAGTGCCTGGGTCCGGCACCTGGGGTCGCAAATATTGCAAACATGATGTGTGGACATGACAGGAACCCCAGAAAGAGGAAATTGAGTGCCTGGGTCCGGCACCTGGGACCACAAATGTTGCAAACATTATGTGTAAGGTTGGCCAGAGCCAAATATATACGGTGTATATACGGCATTTATGGCAGGGAAATTACCGAATATACGGTCATATACGGTGTATATTTACGGTTCTGGCCCACCATATATATATATATATATATATATATATATATATATATAGAGAGAGAGAGAGAGAGAGAGAGAGAGAGAGAGAGAGAGAGAGATAGATATGACAAGAAGCACCTAAAATGTGGACTCAACAGAAACTCCAGTGAGGCCTTTGACGCCCAGGTCAGTTATACGTGGCAATTTTACGATTACAACAAGCTGATACTATCCTAGCTGCTGCATTCTACTGCTACTAGTCCAGCTGCTGCATCCAAAGGATAACGGTGTTTTCATTGTTGTGCCTGATCCTGGAATGAGTGAACATGCCTGGTAACAGAAGACATGTGGTGACAATGCTTCTTCAGGTTTCATAATTCGGTTTCACTATTGTGTGCTTGGGCTCAACAGCACATGGCATGGCAAAAGCCAGTTATTATCGGTTTCACCTTTGTGTGCTTGGGCCCAACAGCACATGGCATGGCAAAAGCCACTTATTATCGGTTTCACATTTGTGTGCTTGGGCCTAACAGCACATGGCATGGCAAAAGCCAGTTATTATCGATTTCACATTTGCCTGCTTGAGCCTAACAGCACGTGGAGCTTCAGGCGTCCATACCAGCATAGAATGCCCATTTCAAAAGGAGTCATAACAAAGCCATTCTGATAGTCAAGGGCTGGCAGCTGACTTAATATTGCGCTCAAGCCAGTAAATAAGTGATGCTCCTCAAACATCTGCACACACAGCGACCAGTGTGAGCAACCTACTTGATTAACCCACAGCTCCATCATGATCCTCCCAGTAGCGTGCCTGTTGTCCTGGGCAAGGCTCTGTGCGCAAGCATGTGTGTAATGCGGGGTTTGTAAGGTATTCGTGCACCTGTGCACGCATGTGGTTGGTGGTGTGTGTGCGTGTTTTGTGTGCATGCCTGCCTGTTGTCCTGGGCAAGGCTCTGTGCACAAGCATGTGTGTAATGAGGGGTTTGTGAGGTATTCGTGCACCTATGCACGCATGTGGTTGGTGATGTGTGTGTGTGTGTTTTGTGTGCCTGTCTGCCTGTTGCCTTGGGCAAGGCTCTGTGCACAAGCATGTGTGTAATGGGGGATTTGTGATGTAATTGTGCATCTGTGCACGCATGTGGTTGGTGGTGTGTGCGTGTTTTGTGTGCATGCCTGCCTGTTGTTTTGGTCAAGGCTCTGTGCGCAAGCATGTGTGTAATGGGGGGTTTGTGATGTATTTGTGCATCTGTGCACGCATGCAGTTGGTGGTGTGTGTGTGCGTGTTTTGTGTGCATGCCTGCCTGTTGTTTTGGGCAAGGCTCGTGCGCAAGCATGCGCCTGGTGGGGTGTGTGCGCGTGCTTTGTGTGCTTGTGTGCGTGTGTGTATGTCTGCAGTCAGCTGTTTGTTAATAAAAGATGCACAAATGCTGCTATAAACAAGGCCGTCGCCTCCAAGCAGGCCACACAAGAGCAAGCACATAGCAGCCCATGTCCTGCTTTTCCTGAGCACCTCCACAAAACCAATTAAATTATGAAGGTCACCAAAGCAATAGAGATCAAACACAACAAACCGCAGCTCAAAATAAAAGGCGCACACTAATGTACAGGTTTATTTGAGGGCACTCTTATGTAGGTTTGGCCAGAACCTTTAGATGTACACCGTATATGGCCGTATGTACAGTAACTCCCCTGCTACAAATACCGTGTATACGTATTTATGTACAATTTTGGCCAACCCCACTCTTATGCAATATGCATGCAATACTTGGCCCTGGGACAACACCTCCTCCCTCACCAACTCCTTTTCTCGGGCATCCACAGCCAGAGATGCTGCCACCACAGACCGCTGAGGCTCCTGCATGAACACGGTTTTGATTGCACGATCACAAATTCAGAAGTGCGCAGCAATATGCTGCTTGCAGGGTGCACGGCGCCAGGTGCTAAGATTCAGTTATGCCAATTGCGAATACGTACCGCTGAGGCTCCTGCATGAACACAGTTTTGATTGCACGATTACCAAATTCACAGTTCATAAGTGCGCAAAGCATTGCGCTGTTTAAGGTGCAAAGGTCGCACAGCGCCAAGATGCCAAGAATCAAATTTACCGCTACGTGCCGCTAAGGCTTCTGCATGAACACGGTTTTGATTGCATAATTAAACAAATTCACAACTCATTAGTGCGCAAAGCATTGCGCTGTTTAAGGTGCAAAGGTCGCACAGCGCCATGATGCTAAGATTTAAACCAACCGCTACGTACCGCTGAGGCTCCTGCATGAACACAGTTTTGATTGCACCATTACCAAATCCACAATTCATAAGTGCGCAAAGCATTGCGCTGTTTAAGGTGCAAAGGTTGCACAGCGCCAGATGCTAAGATTCAAATTTACCGCTACGTACCGCTGAGGCTCCTGCATGAACACGGTTTGATTGCACGATCACCATTTTCACAACTCATTAGTGCACAAAGCATTGTGCTATTGTGCTGCTTGTAAGTTGCTAATGTCTGAGATGCACAGCGCCAAGATGCTAAGATTCAAATATGCCACCACAGAACGCTGAGGCTCCTGTGTGAGCATGGCATCTTGTGCACGGTTTTGGGCTTGCATTTTCAATGCGTCACAATATATTACCGTCAAAAGGTGACAATAGGTGAAGTGCTGACATTTTTAGCAGGTGACAATACGGACAAGTCACTGTGCTGACATCTTCAATAGGTGTCGATAGGTCACTGTGCTGACATCTTCAATAGGTGTCGATAGGTCACTGTGCTGACATCCTCAATAGGTGTCGATAGGTCACTGTGCTGTGCCGCTTGTAAGGTGCACAACGCTCAAAGAGTGCAAGTTCCAGGTAGAGAAATTTCCAGTTCAAACGAAGCTTGTATTAGGCATCGCAGCCCTCACACATAGCAAGCCTACGACCTACACAATGCTGCAACATTTACATTGCATTCAGGCCTAGCAAGCCTGAGTTTCTACATGACAGTTTGACGTTTCATTGGCAACCTTTGAACTGCCTCACCTGTGTGTGCATCGCCCGGCGTTAAAGACCACTGCCACCTACAAATACTGTGAATCCCACAGTGCATTGACAATCCTCAGCCCGCCTCACCTTGGTATGCATTGCCAGGCCCTAAAATCTAGTACACCCCTCCAGACAATGCAAGCTTTGCAATGTATTGACAATCCTCAGCCTGCCTCACCCGTATGCGCATCGCCAGGCACTATAAGCATAGATTATTACAACCGTAAAAACAAAGCAACCTTTGCAGTGTATTGACAATCCTCAGCCTGCCTTACCTGTATGCGCATCACCAGGCACTATAGGCATAGATTATTACACCATTACACCCCTCCAAACAAAGCAACCTTTGCAATGCATTGGCAACCCTCAGCCTGCGTCACCTGTATGTGCATCGCCAGGCACTATAAGCATAGATTATTACAACCGTACAAACAAAGCAACCTTTGCAATGCATTGGCAACCCTCAGCCTGCCTCACCCGTATGCGCAGCACCAGGCACTACAAGCATAGATTATTACACCCCTCCAAACAAAGCAACCTTTGCAATGCATTGGCAACCCTCAGCCTGCGTCACCTGTATGTGCATCGCCAGGCACTATAAGCATAGATTACTTAACCGTACAAACAAAGCAACCTTTGCAGTGTATTGGCAACCCTCAGCCTGCCTCACCTGTGATTGCATCGTCATCATTCGCAAGAGGTCCTATAACTATTAATTATTACAACCAATCAACGCAACCTTGGCAATGCGCTGGCAACCCCCACCTCACCTGCGTATGCATTGCCAGGCCCTGCTTGCGTTCGCGTCGAGCAGGAGACGTGCCGTCCCGCCATTCTTGGGGCACACCCTCGATGGATTCTGTGTTATTCAAGCAAAGAATGCATGCAGCAGTCCACAAAGTTGTCACATGCAAACCCTCGATGGATTTTGAGTTATACAAGGAAAGAATGCAGCAGTGGGAATGGGTTATAGAGTTGCAAGCAAAGGAAAATGGGGGCGAGTTACCTCCCCATCCTCAGGGCACACCTCAATGGACTACATATACGAGCAAGACACACGCAGCAATTTTCAACCATTATAACATGAACAGCAGGAGGAAAGATTTGCAGATTGTAGGGGAAGTGTGTGCATGTGTGTGTGTGTGTGTGTGTGTGTAGCAAGTTGCGAGGCGGCTGTATGAGGGCGATTTGTCTATCTGTTCTTAGGGCACGCCCTTGATGCATTTCCTGTTAACCAAAAACACACACAGTTTGTAGAAGCTATGCGTGATCTGTGCTTCAGCACAAGTTTAGCTAAGAATATGCCAGGCCCCTACTTCAATGCTACGTTTTAAGTGTTCAGAGACAAAGGTATTGCAGTAATGGCCAGTCTTATCATCTTGCATGTGTGATTTATTTTTTGTTGCACTGGACAGTGTTCATATTGCCCAGATCCACATTCCAAAGTCTAAAAACACATTTCTGCGCACACATTATATGTTTGTGCCAAGACGTAATAAGTCATATAATACAGACTGACGTCATTATGTAAGCAGGAGAGTGATATAAACAAGCACACACAAGCAAGTATAATCTTACATACCTTGCCAGGCTCCGCGAGCATTCTTTTTCAGGGGGGGCAGGGTGCGCAGGTTGTGGTTGGAGGGCAAGCTGGCACGAGCTGCCAGCTGGCTGGCATCATCCATGCCATCCCCCTCAACCTGAAGGCACTCATGGCACAGGACAGAAACAGCGTTAATAGACATTATGTCAAAGTCTGAAAGCGGGTTTGCTTGAGCTGTCTGCCGCTCCTTTCGACTAGAGGGCACTCATAACTCGGTACAGGCACATTGCTAGGAGCAATCTTATATTATAACAAATCAGGTCGAAGCCAGGGAGGAGTGTTCCGGGCTGACTTGTCAGCTGGCTGGCATTACACATCATGCTATCCCACTTGTCATGGGGGGCATCTATGCCAAGGTACAGAATAAGTAGAGCGACCATGCTCGGGAACATGAAGCCGTTTACTTTTGCGATTGCAAATTCAGGGCAGGGCTACATGTTGGCAAATCTGCTATTTTTGTTTCGCCTGAGAGCCATCATCCCAGTGCCAGTTTAAAGTTATTATAGCGCCAGTATTCTGCTAGTGTGATAAGAGAACAGTGCTAGATCAGCAGCCTTGCAAGGCTAGATATTGGCTTTCCTTAACCAACTAGAACAGTACTACCGGGATGGCTGGCACTCAAAAGGATAAGGGTAGCAGAGCGCAAACAAGAAATGATAAAAGAAGAAAGAACGAAGGACATCGACTGAGGACATTAGATGCAGACACAATGAATGCATTTTGAACATTTGCAATGATTATGTGCACATCAACTTTTTACTGATTTGAAGCAGTTGAGACCTGGTCAAGGTGCAAGGGTCTTGGGTTGGTAAACGCTGCTACTCGTGTTGCAACATCAGATTCTTTAGTATTTTGAAGCTCAGGTCATGGTACTGGCAGCTTAGTTTTGAAATAAAGTTAAACACCGCACAGAGCGGAATAATTACGATATTACCAGACTTGACATTACAACGCTTCTATGCTGCACATTTCGCATGTGTGTGTATGCATCAGTGTGTATATTTGTGTGTTTGTTTATGAGTATATGTTGTTGTTTATGTAAGTGTCCGTGAATGTATGTGCGCACACAAGCATGTGTGGATATACGCGCATGTGCGTATTTCTGCATGTGTGTACTAATGAGACCTCTGTGTTTGTCTATTTGTATGAACTTGATTATGAATGTGTCTGTTGCACGTGTGTACATGTGGGTGTTCTTGTTTGTTTGTGTGTCAGTTTGTGTGTGCATTTGTGCGGATGCAGGCACGCACATGTATCGTTGTGCATGTTGATTTGCGTGAGTTTGCGTGCAATGTGTGTATGTGTGTGTGTATGTGTGTGTGTGTGTGTGTGTGTGTGTGTGTGTGTGTGTGTGTGTGTGTGTGTGTGTGTGTGTGTGTGTTTGTGTGTGTGTGTGTGTGTGTGTGTGTGTGTGTGTGTGTGTGTGTGTGTGTGTGTGTGTGTGTGTGTGTGTGTGTGTGTGTGTGTGCTTGCATACGTGCGTGCGTGTGGGCGCGTGTGTGTGTGTGCACTGAACTTACTCTGCCTCTTGCAGATGCAGCCTTTCTTCCTTCAGCAGGCATTTCCCTAGCTCATGTCGAGACAGCCCATGCGGACCTTAGAGAGACCAACTCCCAATAGACGACATTGGTAAAATGTTTGCGATTTTTTTGAATGTTTGTGAATGACATTTGCTGCTTCAGGAGGGTTTGTTGTGAGTGATCTTTGAGCTTTGACCTGCCTATTTAATTCATTGCTATTGTTGTGTCAGCTCATTGAAAGCTTAACATGCTCGCCTCTTTCTCGGCTGCTGCGTCTCGGCCATCACTTGCCACTAACGCTGTTGGCGCACGCCACAAAGGCGCAAAGAAGTTCGAGAAGCACAGGCAAGTACTAGCCCACCAATCGTAAATGTGTCCCAAGCTTCGTCTGTTTGTGTGGCTCCCCCTCATCCAACCTAACGGCTCCCCCAGCCTCATCCAACCTAACGGCTTACCCCTTCCATTGCTCTGCAGGCCAATCAAGGTGAGGTGATTTTGCTGTGTTTGGCAGCCAAGGTTGAGATGCGGCCGTCAGGTCTCTCCGCGCAATGGCACACTCACTGCGCGCGCACGCACACACACACACACACACACACACACACACACACAAGCACACACACAAACACACACATACACACACACAAACACACAAACACACAAACAAACACACACACACATGCTCGCATTTGCATACCCAAAGTTACGTATGCACCCATTGCACAAACACACACATGCAACGTCCTCAGTTGCCAATACGTTGATTGACTGTTGAGTCCATTTCCTCTTTCGTGCATGAGTTTTTGCACTTGCACAGGCCTTAAAATATGCTAAGGGTTGTTCAGAATAACCTGCTTTGCTGTGATGGCAGTCACTCTTGCAGTGTGTACTCACACTGAAAGTGGAAGGACCCCACACATCAAGTCCTCCGCAATGCGTTCGTGTGAATCAGGGGCAACTTAAAGAGCACAAATCTTCCCCCTATGTCGTAATGCACAAATATACACGGTTCGTGTGTGTGTGATTTTCCTAACTGCAGCACTGCCTTTCAGACAAGAACCGCAAGCCGTGCGACCACCCAGCCCCTCCTCCTGTAAGTATGTTTAAGTAGCAAACGTGTAGGGCTGGCCAGAACCGTTTATGTATAAGTAAGTGCGTGCCGTATAAATATTTCTGTCATGTTAAAGCCGTGTCCCTCATGGAAGGGAATCTATCGCATGGTTCAACAGCAGCCAGTGGCTTGACAAAGGGATCAGCAGCAGATACAGAAGCACCAGAGTTAAAGTATGAGCAGGGTTGCCCTAAGGGCATGCAAGCCAACCCCACTGAAGGTTTTCAGGGCGGAGATGATGCAGGAACCGAAACGGCACACGCACTCTCACACTCACGCACATACGTATGCACGCACCCCTGCACGCAGGCACACATGCACACATACGTGCACGCATACTTGTGTACTCAGATGTACACGCAACATACAATGGTACATGCACGCGCACACGTATACACAAATGTACGTGCACGCTCACGCTCACGCACATGTACACATGTGCATGTACAAACCCCAGCACGCACGCAAATGCGTACGCACATGCACTCACCCACGCATGCATACAACCATAAGCAAGCACGCGCACACGTACATGTGTGCATGCACCAACCCCAACAAGCGCGCAAATGCACACACACACACGTACATTGTTCACACATACACACACACACACACACACAAGCATACACAAATGGGGTCATTTGATGGGGTGGGAGACAAAAAGGGGTCTCATGCTTATAGTTTGCACGTTTGTGACAGTGTGTGCCTGCGTGCCTGTATGGGCTTTGGCCTCTTTGGGCAAGCATAGCTCCCCAACCTTTTAATTTCGAATTAATAGAAAGGGTACAATCAGAGCTCTTTGAATGCTTCAGAAAGACCCCCCTAATAATCAATCTGAGAAGGTCAAACTTTCACATACACGGTTTATATATAGGATATACAAAGACGTACAGTTTATTCGGGGATATATACGTATACAGGAATCCCATGTACGGTACATAAGGTAGGGAAATTACTAAATCTTCGGTCTTCCGGTGTGTATATACGGTTCTGGCTAACCCCACAAGTACGGGTAGCCAATATCGCTGTCCATTGTCAAATAAAAGTTGAAAATGGGTAGGGTTGGCAAGAACCCTGTACACTGCACATGCAGCTGTCACAGTGTATTCGAAGATTCCCAAGCAAAACCCGTGTATGGTCCTGGCCAACACCTATAATGAATTTAGGTTTGATGCTGTGTCTCTGTTGGTAATTACAGAACAGCATAGGCTTGACGCAATGAGGGCTGCTTCTAAACACGGCATTACAATTGAGTGTGTTAATACTTTCAGCGTCAAACATTTGCGTCATTTTTCTGACAAGGTTACTTTTCCGGCGTCAGGTTATTGGATGTGGCACACCCCTACAAGTTTGTGTAATTGAAAGCAAGGACCCATCATACTTACCTAGAGGGTCGAGATTGGATGCTCTGAAGATGCTGCGTGATCGTGTTTTATTTATTACGCGCGAAATATCAGGGACGTATTATTGTGGTTAGTATATTGATAGTCAGAATCCCACCTGGTACCTGGCATAAGTTGCGTAGGAGGGTTGCAGGCCCTTTCCAGCAGTAGAACGGTGGTTTGGCTCGTAAGAGATGTACATAAATATCCTCTGGTAGTGGTTGATGCCGTAGCATTGCATGGGCACAAGAGACCTACCTTACTTTTTACTTTCTATTAGTGTATTGGTGCCCATACCTATTACAGCACCTGCAAAGATTAACCAGCAGCTAGCCACCTGCTTTACACATCCCATCAACACCTATTATTATATTACTCGGCAACAGTCGCTTATTTTGTGTCTGTCCCCAATTGAATTTGAAACCACAACGGAAAAGAGTTTACATTACTGCATGTCTCTCCCCCTGTCCACGTGCATTAAGTATAGGGGTAACATTGCTGCGAGCACAGCATGTGCTGCTAAGTGATCTATGTTAAGCATCCTACTTACCGTCTATTATTTTCTTGCGTTTCACAGAGGCCAGTGGAGTTCACTGTCATCAGCAAAGCGGAGAGCAAGTAGAATTCTTGATTCATCACGGCAATGCACTTGGTAGCCCACGACCAAGTTTTGAAGCCTAGCTTCCCTCCCTCTCCCAGCTATGATTCCTCAGAATTGTTTTAGATTTCCCAGCTAGTAGTTTACTGTCCACGTTTTGTAGGTTAGCATTTCCAATGGCAACAACGACGCTGATTTTACTCAATTAGGGCTTTTACAGTATTATTTTTCATTGCATTGGCTCCCTCGCAAGCTGTAACGCGTCCTTTACGCTCCCCCCCTGGGATTAATTGTCCATAGGTAGTGGATTGCGTGCACTTCCCCAGAAATTCTATCTTCACGGTCAATGGTCGCCCTTTTTGATCTTCACTATAATACAACATGGACCATTAACATAAGGCCCCGGTCACACGGGATTTTTAACGCCCCCCCCCCTAGTTAGGTTTTTGGTCAGGCATAACTTTTCAAGCAAGTGTCAGAATGACAATCCGAAAGCAGATATGAAATCGGAGATGTAAGGAGATTCTTAAAAACAAATAAAAATGTTGGGTTAAAAATTAGCGTGACACTAACTGCAGTCGTGACAGGACCTAACCAAACCTCCGTGTACGGGGCCTAATATGTACTTCACGGAGTCAGCCCTGGCACTGCACGCCGTGTCAAGAGGACTCCTTCTTTTTAAGCTTTTTAGAGGGGCTTCATCTTCTGCACTCTCTCTAGTAACTTTGGAGCTGTATGTGGTAGTCTACGCTGCCCGCGCAGGCGGGCTCTTGATCAAGTTCGAGAACGGGGGAACAGCTGTGACACAGGTGCGTGCTGTTTCTCTAATCAAACACAGCATGCACACAAGCACGCATACGTGCACACACACACACACACACACACACACACACACACACACACATACACACACACACACACACACACACACACACACGCACACGCACACACACACACACACG
>Ga0307948_1000776_pt1 | contig 21855 bp, 23 predicted proteins | sample OrgLakmetagen280_FD_201824 | JGI IMG/M metagenome (GOLD analysis project Ga0307948, IMG submission 201824) | Saline water microbial communities from Organic Lake, Antarctica - #280 | ecosystem: Environmental > Aquatic > Non-marine Saline and Alkaline > Saline | place: Antarctica: Organic Lake...
GCGTGCGTGTGCATTCATATGCATGCACAGGCATGCGCGTGTGTGCGTGTATGCACACGCATGTGCATGCGTACGCATGCGTGTCCGCACGCATACATGTGCATGTGAAGGAAGGCACCCGCTGCTCCTCCCCAAAGAACCCCCTACTGCTGCGCCTGAGGTCAGCCTAAGCCTTTCCATTGGCCTTTGCTGCCCTGTCCTCTTCAACCCGCCTTTTGACTTGCTGTCCGGTTACTGGGCTTGAAGAAGTCGCCCACAACAAGCATGGGAGACCTTCCCGGCCCCTTCATGTTCATGCTCACAAATATCAATTTGCCCGATGCGAGCATCATGAGGCCTTTGCATCTTGGTTTATTTTAGTGCTCGCGACACAGCACAAGGGGGTCAAAAACGTTTGCGGTCACGGTGATATAACTACCATACGGTAACTATTAAAAGCTCAAGCTCAAGCTTCTACTTCTACGCAAATGCCTGAGGCAAAGAAAGTGACTCTCCCTGTTATTCCTCATATGAATCCTGTTCATTGCAACATGTCATGAGGATTTTAGAACAGTTCTGCATGGGCCAAATAGTTAAAGCCCACGATGCAGCATTAAAAAGAGCCAGAGGGGTCTAACTGAGCAAAGTCAAAATATCTAATTTTTCAATTAAAAGGCAACTATTGTGTAGCGCTATTAGTATTGCGAGGCCTATTTTTTGAAAGATGCCAAATAAGCAGAACAATTAATTTGCAAAGCATTGAGCTTTTGCAAGGTCCCTCAAAAGTTAAGAAAATTAGCGAAATTTGCGGTTTTCACGGTGTTTTTCTGGCCTCCCTTTCCATGTTCGGAAATTCGGGGATTCCTGCTTCTGCTGCTGCTGGAGGATGGCTGCCTGCTGCATGCAAGCACACCATGCTCCAGTTTGCACCCGAGGCAGCAGCAGTTCTACCCTCATGCTCCTCTCCTGGAGAACCTTGAACCCCCATTAAAGGCTGTGCATGGGTTTGCCCAAAGTCTAAATGGGGCCTGCCAAACAAGTGCAGCATATGCTTGCACAGGGTAATGTCAGCCCCAGAAGCTCCCAAGGCGGAACCCCGCCCGCTTCTCAAGGTGCAACTCGGCCATGATGGTTGCCCTGAAAACGTTGGGGTCCTTTGCAAAGCCCAAAATAAATTATCCCCGCTGGAAAGTCAAAGTTTTACGAGGTCCGGAGAAACATTTTTACTTTTTGGCCTGACTTATTGCGAGGGGCCTCAATAATTATTTATTTTCCGTACCTTTCCATAACACCCCCAATGTAAGTATAATTTTTTGCCCTGCGGGGTAACTGCGGTAAGCTTTAATATGTATCTCTTTATCTCTTTTGACCCTGTGGGGTTGTGCGTAAATACAATTTTTGTCCCTGCAAGTGCACGAGTGACGAGAGGCCCACCGGCCCCCTCCCCGCCCCAACAGCAGCAACAGCAGCAGCAGCCACAGCAGCAGCCACAGCAACAGCAGCACCGACTGGCTCTAAAGGGGATTTTTCAGCGGGACGCACGCAGCTTAAACAGCCGAGCAGAAAGCAGCACTTCAGCAGCAAAAGCAGCAGCAGCTGGAAACCAACCGAGCCAAGCTGCTACAAGCAAAACTTGAACGGGTTGAGTGACAGGCGCAGGAAGCAGTGATGAAAAGGTCTCCTGGCAGGCCAAAGAAAAGGCTTTGGAGGACCAAGCTGTTATGCTAGCGCACGCAGAGCAAATTAGAGCAGCCCAGCAGCTAACAGATGAGCAGGTGGGGCAGCTGGTGCAGCAAACAAGGTCACGCACCAAGGCTGCCTGCACCCAAGCCGCACCATCACCATGCGCAAGCACAAGCAAGACACCCAGCAGCAGCAGCAGCAGCAGTGAGGAGAGCGCCGGCATCAGTGATAGTGGCTAGAAGAAGCAGATTTTGGGGGGAGGAAGGGCAAAAAAGGTGTAGGGCAGGAGAACAAAGAGCGTCAGGCTACAACATGCAAACAGCGGGGTGACTTACCTTTCCCTTTTGTGGTGTTCTCTTCCATTTAAAGCTAATTGGTGCTGAACAGGGCTAAAAGTTGGTTTGATAAAATATTTCTGAAATCTGGGGTGGGCGGGATGAGTATGGTAAGGTACGGTAAAACAACCAAGCGCAGTACGTTACTCACAAATTACTTCGTCAAAATGGAACAAGATTTGCTTGAAACTGAGATTATAAGCTAACAGAGCATGCTTGGATGAGGTAAATCGCTCTGTGCAGAGGTTCACAGGGCTAAATGCACAAGTTGGGCACCTATATCCTAGTTTGGTGCTCTATGGAGCCATATGAATTAACGTACATTTCTCACCAACTGCTGTGCCTTTTCACTTCATTTCTTTCGCGGTGATAGTTATGTATTACATTATTACAATTTACAAGGACTTTAAAACACCAAATCACTGAAATTGGTGGGTGACCTATCATGAAAATTTGGTCACAAATTATTGTGTTCACGCCGTAACTTTAGACAGCCTGTTACAACATGATGCCTAGCTTGAGTCTAGCAATTCGGGTTTATGCGCGGGGAGAGAATCTTAAAATGATTCCTTTGGGGGCCTCAGCCCCCCCCTCTGGAAAGCGCCAAATCCTCTAGGAATAAAGTGTGCACAAGGTTGTTGCACAGAGGTGCTGATGGTCAACAAGTTGATGTGGAAATTTCCAAAGGGAGCACCGAGATGTTTTTTTCCAGTCCTTCACCCAAGATCCTTTGCAGGACCCTGCCTGAAATGTTAACTCAGTTTGCTCCCATCAACAAGCAATAAAACAAAGGGCATCATGGAGTAAGACATGTATCCAAGACACCGTAAAAAGAGGGAAAGGTGCCTGAATACAGCCTTGACTTTTTTGCGTCTGGTTGATGAATTGCCTGAGGGGGGCAACTGAGCAAGTGCCCAAATATGTTCCTTTTCGACATTGAAAGGGCAATTACTGTACAGGCGCGTAACCAATGAGATTTTGAATAAAACCCCAACGCAAGGGACACACAATCTAAATATTCACCCCAATGCGGCCTATGCGAGGGCCTTTTGCCCTCTGAGCTGCACGTGCACGCTAATGCACGCACGTACATGTGTGTGCGTGCGTGTGTGTGTGTGCGTGTATGTGTGTGTACGTGCATGTACATGTGTGCGTGCGTTGTTTACGTGCGTGCGTGTGTATATAGTAGTGTACTTACGTGTGTGCGTGTGTGTGCGTGCGCACGTACGTGTGTGTGCTCGTACGTGTGTGCGTGCACTTATGTGTGTGTGCGTGCGTACGTGCGTGCGTGCGTACGTGCGTGCGTGCGCATGTAGAGGGATTGAAGACGCCCTTCCTCTTGGTGTTCTTCCTCCCCAAGAGAGGGCCAGTCCCCTTGCTGCTTATGCCTGAAGCCAGCTTGGGAGGCCTACCAGGTTCCCTCTTCTTTGCTGCTGCATCCCACTCTGCCTGTGCTGCCCTGTCCCCTGCAACACTTTCTGCATGTGCCTTTGCTGCCTCCCCCTCTGTTGCCTTCTTCTCACTTGCTGTTTGAATACTAGGCTTGAAGAAGTCTGCAACCCCAAGCTGTCTGTCCCCCTTGGGGGCCTTGAGGAGCGGCTTGGGAGGCTTTCCCGGCCTGCCCCCATTCATGCTTGAAATTAATTAATTAATTCCGATGCGAGTCCTGCGAGGCCCTCGTAACTAAGTTACTTTTACTGCTCCCGACACTTCACGAGGGGGGCAGAGGGCAGAGACGTTCGTGGTACACGGTGATATACCGCTTATACGCAGGGTCGGCCAGAACCATACATTTTTAGGTATATAAGGTGTACATATGGTAATTTTAGCAGGGATATCACAATACATACGGTCATATACGGTGCAGATATACGGTTCTGGCCAACCCTACTTATACGGTACTCACACTCTACTTCATCAAATTAAAATCAACGTAGCATGAAACTAAAGCTGAGAACATAAGCTACCAGGGCATGTGCTCAGAATGAAATTGAATCTGGACACATGCACACACATACACACAACCCACAAACGTGCACATACATATGCATAGGCTCCTCAGCTTATACCTAGTCAAACTGTATCCTTGTCGTAGGCATAAAAGGAAGGAGAAAGAGAAGAAATTAAGGTACTTGGTCACTGGCGTAATCCAATACAGGCCATGATGTTCCAGTTACTAACCGCCTACTAAGATGTACAGTGGTTGCATACAAAGAGGTAAGAATTTGGTAATCATTGTGAGTCATTACACCATGTACAACTTTTTATGGCCAATACCTTCTTAAACAAGCACTTCTGGCATCATTCTTACAACGTATACTATACTCCTTGCAGGACGCTAGTGCGGAAGATCAAGAGGACAGCGAGGCTTTGGGTTCGCATCCAGGCCACCGTGCCTGTCACAAAGAAGCCCCTTGGCGTGCGCATGGGCAAGGGCAAGGGAGCTATAGAGTACTACGCTTGCGCTGTGAGGCCGGGGCAGGTTATCTTTGAAATGGATCGAGTGCCGCGCAAGGTGGCACTGTCAGCACTGGACGCTGTGCAGCCAAAGTTCCCCTGTAGGCTTGTATTCGTAGAATGGTCGTAGCTTCATTTTTGGAATGACCTGGATTGGGCAAAGCCGAAGTCAATAAGGATGCCTTCTCTTAATTCTCTGCATAGAGAGCATCACCCAGATATTCGCAAAATTTGAAAACAGTGTACTAGCGGGTAGTGACGGCCTCGCAAGGCCTGAAAGTCGCAAATAAATAATTTGGACACTTCCCATTAATTTGGACTTGTGCAGAAAATCTCGAATATTTCAGGCAGTGTTCATTTTTCCCACCTTTCAAACCAAAAGTTAAGTGGTCGCGCGATGGATGCCTTGCTTCCTATCCTTCAAGAAAAGCTGGTGGTGCTCCCCGGGACTGTCTCGCGTCTAACATCTGTAAATGGACATCTGGCGAGGTGATTAGGGTTTTTGTATCTTTGCATGAGACTAAACAAGGCAACATTACACACACACACACACACACACACACACACACACACACACACACTCACCTGCGCGCACGCACACACATGCACACACGCACACACATACACACACGCACATGCACGCGAGCACATACACATGCGCACTCACACACACACACACACACACACACATACACACATACACAGGTTCCAGCTGCACCATGCATGCAAATAAATACTGAAGTACACTCATGCACATGTGCACATGCTCCCATAATTATATTAACAGACATATTGGCAGCCAATTTTGCAATACTGCAAAAATACATTTGGCAAGGAGGGAACACCTTGCTGGATACCTTACCTGCTGTACATTTTAGGGGTCTGTTGGATCATCTCATCCATCCTTTTGCTGAGGGCGAGGGGTGCTCCCCACCACTAGTGGTAATTGCCCCTGGAAGCGCCCAATCCATCCAGCAAATTGCCACCGCTGTACGCGTGTTGCAAATCGCTCACAACGCCTCGGTGCGTCCGCCCGTTGCATCAGATTTCGGTGCTCTACTTAATATTCCCGGCCTGTATCTCCTCATCCCATTCTAACCTCGGGCCAATTCCTTTTCTATTTCACCTACCTAAACCGCAAATATAGGAAAATGAATGGTTGCTGCTACTGGAGGGTGCTTGCCGAGTCCAGATCAACTCTGTTTTGGAAGGGACAGATCTGCAGTACTCCGTAGCACACATCACGCAGCTGGAGCCCATTGTACCTCCCCTTTCCCAGCGACAGCAGCAGCAAGGCAGCGGCTTGCACGCATCGGAAGGAGAGAGTGCAGAAGTGCAAGCGCTGGCAAAGCAGCTGCGTGACGCAACAGCCGTGCTCTTGAAGAAGCTCATGTAAGCGTTTGTGAGATATTGTTGTGATTGACACGGACCTTGCAGGTCTGACCTGAAATTAAATTTTAAGCTTGAGATCTTGAGATGAAACCTTCTTTGTGCCACATTGTGGATCTTTCCATAGTATACTTAGTGCGTGTGATTGGATCTGGCAAATGAGGAGGGAGCTTTATATTGGCCGGACCAGGTCATACGCCTCCTCTTAATTGTCGGCCCCCAAGTTTGCTACAGGAAGTGCCTTCATGGGCAGAGTTTCTTTGTTCCCTGAGTTTGTGACACAATCTGGTCAGTGATCTTCAGCCCTTCTTGCTCTGTTTTGACTCGTACATCCTGATGAGCTGCAGGACTGGCTGTTTTAAAGGGGTAATAATTTTCCTACACGTCCAAGCTCCGTCCCACAATTCACACAATAACACAGCTTAGCATGGCCCTGGACACATGATAAGCAAAGGCCTCTGCTGCTGCTAATTATTTGAGGGTACTTAAAACACGGCAGAAAATTAACGAGAATGGAGGGTAAAGCACACAAAAACACTAACATTCCAGCTTGCTGTTGCTGTCTTAATTGTTGGGTTGTGCTTGCAAAAGAGACCTGACACAATGTGGCCATCAGAGCAGTATGTATCTTGTGCATGGACTGCACACGTGTCACGTACCCTTGCTTGAGGTTTGTTGTTATTGTTGTGTGGGCGGGCATGCGGGCGCCCGGACTTTCGTCAATATTCAGTTTTGGCACGCTTTTCCTGCCCTAGGTCAAAATTAAAACCAGTAACGCACACACGGCATTTACTTGGCTTTACTCGCGCTGTGTGAGTGTTGTGTGGCGAGTTGGTTAATTTGCAGCACGCACAGCACGATGTCTGTGTCATAAATGGCGTTTGCAGGTGCAATAGACGCAGTGGTGCAGGTCGTACCCCACATGTTTGACACCCAGGAATTTGTGTGCGGTGCCTGCTTTGTGCTTTTTTTGCCAGTTTCTGGGTTTGCACTTTAGCAGGTCAGACCACTATTGGTCTAACCAGCACAAATATAAGAGCCGCGATGATTTGTATGTTCTTCTCTATAGGCTATAGGTCAGCTTATAAGTCTGCAAGATACTGTGTGCCGTGGGGAAACGGAACCGGCTGCACGTGAGCACACACAAATTACTTGGGTGAGCAAAGTTCCTAGGCGTCCATACCTGTCCAGCCTTGCTTCTCTGACTGGCACAAGACACGTCTGCAGATTACATTGTATCAATGTCTTGTGGTACACAACAATACAGAGCCCGGCAGGCAGGTGGGATCAGCTCTTCCTTGGCGGTCAGGCGCGTACTGGAAACGCTGGAGGGGATGCCTGCCAGTCAAGCCGCAGATGCCGTTGCTGCTGTGTTTGCCGCAACATTTGAGGTGAGCGCCATGTTGCATTTACCCTTATATTGTATAATACGTAAGTTATATATTATGGGTGACAGCGCGCAGGTCACTAACTGTCCCATGTCCTGGTGTACCTTCATTCTAACTAGCTAAGCAAAACGATTGATGGTAAATGCAAGCGAGCTTTCTTGTACCTTGCATTCCTTATCCGTCTCAATCACTCACAAACTGCGCTCATCTTTGCACATCCTAGCAAGCAACCTACTCTTTTTCCTTCCAACTTCCTATTGCTGCCTGCAGGAACGTTTAAATGTCCTGCTTGCAGTTGAGCATCCAGCACGCCTGAACCTCGCCATCGCTCTGACTAAGAAAGCCTTGCACACCGTTAAGTCTGCACCAGCTGGAGGCAAGGGTTTGCAGCAGGTACGTTGCCCCTGTGTGGCCACGCTTTGCGTGCATGAGCAGGGCTTTGCTGGTACGGCCAGCTTGTGCTTGATTGCTTAGCTCAAATGCTTGTGTGGCATGTAGCATTCTGCAGTAGTTGTGCTTTGTAGGTCTGTGAGGTTACAAACCCTTATTGTAAAAGTGCCTTGTCTGCAGCGTTTGCCTGAGGCGACAAAAGATAAGCTTCCTTCAGTACCCTCGTCTGTGGGCCCCAAATCCAGCAACAGCAGGAACAACCCGGAAAGTGATCAGGTAGAGTATGATTGATGAACCACTTCCCCAACTGGTACAGGGCGGGGCGTTTGTGGGGGGCATGTTTTGCTTCAATTCACTTTGCTTGTATTTTTCACACTTGCATCCCAGCAGATCGCACCCCACTGATTGTTCCAGCACAAACCCATCGGCAACAATGTATCTGTGTGTTGTACCTGCTTTAAAGCGCATCATACATTGTGCTCTGCTAAACAAACCATGGGGACATTAGGGTTAATGAACGCGCATCATTGCACGTCCAACCTTGCTTCTCCAGCTGGCACAAATCGCTTACCTCCAGGCAACCGACCATTTTGTGAATCCCTTTGTCTTGACCATAACAACAGTTTGAGAAATACAGCACTGTAACAATGATTGCCTTTTGGGCACAAACTTGCAACAGGCCACAGCTGGTGGCTTAAGTGGTGAGGGAGGAGGTGGTGGCCTAAGTGATGAGGAGGATGACCTGGATGCGTTGATGAATAAGCTCATGAGGGCCAGGCCCCCCCCTGAAGTGGCCAAGGCTGCAATAAAGGAGTGCAAGCGGTTGCGGCAAATGGGTGAGTGCTGATACAGACTGCTTCAGTAGGGCAGTGGTGCTGCATGATGAGCAGGGAGTAAATTGTGAGAGTGAGTGGCAGATTGGTTTGTGTGCTTAAGTCAGGCCAGCCATGTCTGTGAGAGTTCTCGCCCTAATGCAGACTAATACATTTGAGTATGTAGGAACCTTCATTGCATATTATCTAAGCATCCCTGCACACTCAGTTTGTGGCGGGAGGTGCCCAGGTGGGCAAGGTGGAAAGTCGATTTCCATAAGCTCCTCCCTGGTACCAGCAACTTACCAGGGGTGTTTTCATTGATATTGGGGACATTTTGGTTAAGTTCTGGGGGTCTGGGGTAAAGGTCTGAGTTTGGACCCCCTTGGCAGGGATAAGTGCAATTTACAATCAGGCAACAAGTAATGAACCGTTTGGGCCTTTTTCCCCCTTATGAAATATAAATAATGTCCAGCAATTAAAATATAGGCCCTTTTTCCTGGATCCTTCCTGCGTAAATCTGAGTGGCTGAGTTTCGTTATATATTTCATCTGGCATTGTTTGTCAAATGAGTCTGTGCTCGGAGGGGCTGACCAGAGCCTGATATTTAATGGAACATCTCAGCTGTCGCTGCCCACGGCCCATCCCCAGCATTTCAGACCATAATTCTTGACAGGGCATGCCTTGGGAGCATGCTGAAGAGCTTCAGGTGGTGGCCAGACAGCGTACTTCCAGGGTTTTAAGAAATGCAGCATTTTTGCTCAGCAAACAGGCCCACGCAATAAGTCCCTTAGGGGCAACCGCAAGCGCGTGTCCACATGCACTACACACACACACACACACACACACACACACGCAAACACACTTCAACACACACACACTACAGATCTCACACATACACACACATACGTTATCAAGCACATGTATACGCATGCACACGTGCATTCTAGGACATATACTTACACACACGTGTTTACTTGCAAGCGCTGGGCTAAATTCTCTCCAGGGTTAGTGCGGGAATGGCTAAAATATGTGTAGGATTGCAGGAAATTTTTTGATATTTTTAATTTTGGTCTGGGGTGAATACGGTAAGGTACGGTAAGATTGAACCCTAAACCTATCTGGGAACAAAAGGAATGGTGGAATTTGGACCAAACCCACATTTCTACACCCATGCCACCTTTCTGGCATGGAAATGGCACAAATCCAGCCCCCCACTCACACCCTTGCCCCCAAATTTATTGTTTTTTATGCAAAAGTGTTCATTCATGTATAGAAACCATTTTGTGACCTCAGATGTGCATTTCAGGAAAAGGGCATAATTTCCTCCTTCTTGGGGTGGAGCTGGTTTGGCTGACTTAAGGTTTAGAATATTCTTGTCAGGCTGACCTGTACCATCAGTCATTGGCAGTCTATTTTGCTTTTTCACCCGTTCTAACAGATCTGCATCGCTGCATCTAGCCTCACACACTCGTGCGATTTTTTGGTGTGGTCTCTTTTGCGTCCTGATGTGTAAATGTCATGAGCCAACTAACCTGTCTGTGTGTCAATTGTAACTGGTATACCATCCTTTTTCCAGGTGCTGCCCAGCAGAGCGCTGCAATCTCCCACCTTTACTTGGAGGTCCTTGCTGATCTACCTTGGAGCCGTACTGCTGCTGATGCAACACGAGAAAAGGTAGCTGCTGCTACTACAGGGGCAGCTGCCTCAGTAGCAGAGCAGCAGCCTCCTGTCAAACCTTCTCGTCCGCAGCAGCAAGGAAAACAAGGCCCCAAGGCTGGGGGTGGCCAGGTGCAGAATTCTTTTCAGACCACTGGCCAAGGTGGGAACGTATTGTGCTTGGCTTGGTTTATTGCAAATTTCACACCTTTTGTCCATGCCACTTCCTGATGTGAAAGAAGCATCTTGTCCAGAAAAGCTTCACAATTATGTTAATGCATTATTTCAATCTCAATCGTACCTTTTTACATTATAACCTTCCTTGATAGAAATGCTTGGTATAACAGATTTATGAACTTGCCGTGTCTTTGGGCGATCTGGCCCCATTTTGAGCCTAAAATCTGCACTTCCAAGCTTGCACAGATATGCTCTTGTACATGAACCCATTAGCGTTATAACAACTCTTGAATTACCAGATAGAACATTCTGGACTTCATTTGAAACGCATGTTGTTCTTGTCACCATCGTAGTTTCACCGGTGCAACCAGCAGTAGCCCTGCATGTGCCTAGCTTGGCAGAAGCACGTAAAATGCTGGACCAGCACCATTTTGGGCTTGACAAGATAAAGGACAGGTAAGCAATACAGCACATTCTGGTCCTGCATGCAAATCCCTAAAGTGAAGAGTTCCTCAGGGTTTTGCACACGCGATAAGCCATGCTTGGCCACGCAAGTGAGTGCTGTCCAGGAACGCACTGGCCAGATACTCTTACTAAGGACTCTTGTTACAACCTTTGTAAAAGGGAAGGAATGCGCGCAAGCCATAACCTGATCACATTGGTGATGTCTTGTGCCACATACTTTTGCAGGATCGGAGAGTACCTGGCCGTGCTGCGGCTCAAGGGCACCAGCACAAACGCCCCTATCATACTGTTTGTGGGGCCGCCTGGCATCGGGAAGACTACATTGGCCAGCAGTGTGGCTGAAGTACTGGGCAGACCTTTTGTGCGGTAAGAAAATACTGCTACAAAGACCACGGTCAACTGTGTTGTGCTTTCCTCTGGCTGCCTTCATTTGTCATCTCTTGCTTGCTCTCAATGATATTGGTTTTAGAGACGCTTAATTGGCGTTTTGCCATTGATGTTGGCTTCATCACATACTTTGCTGCGCAGAAGCTTTTCTGCTACAACAAAACCATTAGAGGTTCCTTTTTGTCTATTCACATTTGCTGAGTCAAAGCTCTCGCCCACTCATGTACAACAGGATTGCGCTTGGTGGTGTGAGGGACGAGTCAGAGATTAGAGGGCACAGACGGACGTACGTTGGTGCCATGCCGGGTCGGATCATACAGGTGCAATGGTGATTGGCTGCCTTACTTTAGGGATAACACCCCGCATAACTATCATTTTTTGCCCTGCAGGGTGACTGCGATTTTTTTAATATTATTTTACCTTGTGGGGTTGTGCGGGTTTGGTGATAATAACCATTTTCGGGTCGCTGCCGGTCATGAACAGTGAGAGGTACCTCTCCCCGCCCCGCCCCCCGCCCCCTGTCCCACAGCACCAGCCTCGGCCTCAGCAGCAGCAGCAGCAGCAACCCCAGCCCCAGCACCGGTTGCTCCCAAGGTGGGATTCCGGAAAGCAAGCCGCGGCGGCAGCCGAGCAGCAAGGCAACCGTCCAAGCCAGCAAGCAAATGTGGAACAGGCTGAGCGCCGAGGCGGAGGAGGCAGCCAACAATAAGCTGATTGGCAGGTCAAAGAAAGATTGCTACGGTCTCACAATCTGGTTGTTGGGACACCTCAGGGGCACAGCTGTTGTGCACAGAGGCATTGGCACTCACATGAGGGAGAAGCTGTGAGGCAGGGGGAAGATGAATGGGAGGAAGGCATAGGGGTTAAAAAGAACCAACGCTTGTGCATGCAGAGCAGGTTAGAGCAACCCAACAGCTAGAAGATGAGCAGGTGGGGCAGACGAGGTCACGCACCAAGGCTGCCCGCACCCAAGCAACACCATCAGCGTGCACGAGCAACAGCAGCAGCGGCAGCAGCAGCAGTGATAGTGGCTAGAGGAAGAGGAAGCAATTCTTGGGAAGGTGTAGAGTAGAGTAGAGTAGCAGAACAGAGAGCAAGCTCACATGCGAACAGCATGTTTGCTTACCTTTGCCCTTTTGCGGTGTTCTTTTTCGTTGAGATTGTTTGTAAGGCCTCTTATTTCTAAACATGAACAGGGTTAAAGGCCCTGCAGGGTTGATGCGGGAAGGGCAAAAATATACATTCTGGGGGTGCGGGAAGGTGCGGGATTTTACTATATATTTCTGAAATTTGGGGTGCGGGATGAGTACGCTAAGATACAGTATCTTGTTACTGCAGGTATTAAAAAAGGCAGCAACTTCTTGTTTCACTATTACTTCTGAGTACTGCAAATTTCTTGAGTTCTGGTGGCGTGTGCAACTGAATGTCAGTTAAAACTGCCTTGTCACAACTTGCGCTGTGAAACCATACATTGTGCTTGGCCACAGTCAGGATTCAAGCTTTGTTCCCTTCGCGAGCAATTACTGCTCCCTATTGACTGCAGCAACTTGCTGATTGTGGTTTTTTTTTTTTTTATCTTGTTGGCAGGTATGGGTGTCAACGGCCCACCTGCCATATTTTTGAAAGGAAATTCCGTAGAGGATTTGTGCTATTAGCCAGCTCAGTGATTTTAGGCAGTTTGTATTGAAGCCCCTGCTCAGTCAAATTTTTCCCAGTAGTTTTCAGGCAGTGTTTATAAGTCAGTTTGGATGATGGCCAAGCGTAAATTCCCTCTTCAAACTTGTGTTTTAGCGGCTTCCTTGAACAATGTGTTTAATCCTTTAATTGCAGGCACTACGGAGGGCATCAGTGTGCGATCCAGTGCTGCTGCTTGATGAAATTGATAAGCTTGGACACGACTCAGTCCGAGGGGATCCATCAGCAGCATTGCTCGAGGTGGATGTCCTCACGTAATGGCAAGCTTCTGCTTTTTCTTTTGCCTTCATACAAGGAATAACCCTTTCTTCTGGCCAGGGTTGTTCAGTTCTTTTCTTGGGGAGCAAGGGTTTGATAAAGTTCGTGAAAGTTATAGAATCCTCGAACTGTTAAAGGGTTTGATGTGCAATTCTGGGAAACGGGCCCTTGGGCTCCTCCCCCCACCTTAGCTCTTTCCAATTATATGTATGTTTATAAATAATTATAGGGGGGGGAAAGGGCCGGAATGGGACCATGTCATCATTGTAGCAGAAACAGGAGAACCTCAAGGTGCAGTGCAAGTGCCACGTTGTACAAATTCTTGGCAGTTCAGAAATGTGTAACAAGTTTGGCCTTAAGACCAAGAAAACTTCCTGGCCTGATACAGATTGCAGATCATATTTTATATATAAAATTATTGAACATGCTACTTTTACTGCAAGGAAAGAGTGGGACTGAACTGGGGGGAGCTGCTGTCCCTTGCAATTTTGACAGACGCATGCTGTAAAGTTTGACGAACTCTGACCGAACGGCACTTTTTAAATTCGTTAAAATGCGTAAAAGTTTGCAAACCCGAACTTTTGGCCGAACCTCGAACTGAACAACCCTGCTATGGGCCAAAACTTTTAACATGTTCTCCGACACCAGCATTGAGGGCGTGAAAGAGCCCACATGCATGAACCTGCTCTGTGTACAGGTTCTGGACGATGTCCAAAACTCCACCTTTGTGGATACTTATTTGGGCCTCCCCTTTGATCTTTCCAAAGCCATGTTTATTGGCACAGCAAACCGGCTAGCTGACATCCCCAGTGTCCTTTTAGACCGCATGGAGGTGCGGTACTCAACGTATTCTGCTATAAGCAAGCGCAATCATGTTTTGCCTTTGTGTGCACTGTTGTTGTCTGCTAGGCTTTAAATTCTGTACAAGCCTGCTTACTAGCTTCTGCCACCTAATTTTGCTCTTTTCAGGTCATTAACCTCTCTGGATATACGTTGGTATGTGCGGTTTTCTTGAAAGCTTACCGTTAATTATTTGGTGTTAGTACTGTCATTGCACCGTTTTGAAGCTTCTTAGGTAAATTCAGGTGTAATTTTAACTTGTCACTGCCTTTGTGTATTCCCGAAACAGGAAGAGAAGACCCATATTGGAATGCACCACCTTCTGCCAAAGCTCCTGTCTGAGGTAAACGTTATGTCTTCTACACCACTGCCTGAAATGCAACCGACGCACTCAGCTTTTTCTTTCTTTGTTAGGCTTTATCCTACAACGAGTATTCCCTCTCTTACATTTCCTTCCAGCACGGCCTCACGTCCGCAAACTTGCATCTCTCGGCCAGCGTCATGGAGCACATTGTGGAAAGGTATGTGTGATGTATGTCACCGTAGATTCGCTTGAAGAATTTTGCCTAGTCAAATAAATTACAAACCATGGTAGTCATAAATTAGTACATTCAAGGTAAGGGATTTATTTTGACATTGGTATGAATTCATCATTTGCATGCAATTATTCATGCCCAAACCTCTCCAGTTTAATAAAAGTTTGGTTTGCTGGAAACATAGGTTCTAGCCAACACTCTTTTAAAATTTTTTTGCTTTTAGGTATACCAATGAAGCTGGTGTGAGAGGCTTATCCCGCTGCTTGGCAGCGCTCTGCCGGCATGCTGCTGTTGCTATCATCACGCAGGTAGGGACTGATTTGGTTTTCCCGTATTGAACCTGCTGTAGGAAGCTTCACTGCTGGAAAACAATGCGAGCCTTAGGCATTTTTTAGTGTGCAGAAAAGCCCGACTCTATACGCTCCAATTTGGCTTTGTAGGGTTAAAAGGTAATGGAATCACTCCTCACGTTACCTTAAGTAAAGGAGCCATCCTGGTATCAAGTATACTAAAGATCCACCACAAAGGAGAATATTTGGGCTTACCTGTACTCAAAGCAAAAACATTTAGATAAACCCAAAGTTCAAGTTATCTAGCTGCTTTTGCCTTGGCACATACAGTCCTTCTGCTTGTCCGCCGGGATGCCTCCATTCCTATCAATTACTCTTAATTTTCGCTTGCCTTTTGCAGCGTGATACAGCCCCTTCATATGCACCTTGCTCGCAACCTACCATGGAGGACTCGAGCCCTTACACAGCCGCCCCCGGAGGCAATGCGTCTGCCAGGGGCTCTCAGGTGTCTCAACAGACACAACAGTCTTTTTCACACAGCTCAGCATCTTTCCTTCCTCTTCCACAATCCCTGCATGGCAGCTTAGCTGCTGTCTCAGAAGCACCCCTCTCGATTCGAGGTGCTGCAGCTTGGCCGTCAGCTCAGCAGCTCAGTGCACCATCCCTTTTACCCTCTTCCAGCGGCACTAATGCAATTCAAAATAGCACACAACCAAGCACCAGTAGCCATGGGGGAGGAGGACTCCGTGGTTGGCTGTTTCAGTCGCGCACCCCTCCGGCCTCTGCTCTCACTCCCTCTCAGCAGCAGCAGCAGCAACAGCAACAGCAACAGCAACATCAGCAGCAACAGCAACAGCAACAGCAACATCAGCAGCCATCCTACGCTAGTTCTTTGATGGAGAATGGAGGGGGGGATCATTGCTTGCCCTATCCGCCAGATTTATTGCAGCAGGTCAGTTCCCGTAGGTTTCATGGCAATGGACTTGCCAATCCACGCGACTGTGAGCGTCGTTGCCAGTGTCATGAATACTATGAAATGAGTAGTGTTGTACAGTAACTTTCAAGCTGTCTTATGATCGCACATAGTACAATCTTAACAACCAAAAAATTGCATTGTTGTGCTTTTTGGCTTTATGATTCTTGCTGGACCCCCGCCAACGGACATTAACCCCCGGCACTTCCGTGAAACCATTTTGTCCGTACACCAGAAAACTCATTACATACTACTATGTGCCTCACATAATGGCCTGTTTATGAACTGAATGCCAGCATCACTCTAGTCATTGCTGCCTACAACCTGGTTAGGCTTGGCTAGTGAAAGCACCGGTTCAAAAACTTTCCTTCATCTGGTCCATCTGTGCAAAGGACAGAGGTTAAAGCTACGCTCTTATTATCACAGATTTTTGCTTGAACTGTTTTCTGTTTTTTCTCTCTCCCTCTTTCTGAAGCCGGCTTTAAAACATCTTATTGCTCCCTTTCTCTGCCTTGCAGCATGCAGAGGCGGTGGTGGTGACAGAAACAACAGTAGAGAGCGTACTCGTAAGTGCAAAGCTTGATGGATGGACAGATGACCCACAAGTTTTACTACCGCATTTCAGGGAATTAGTGTTACACTCTCCTTTTTCCTGTGAGACCATCTCATGATCTCCATGACCAGCCCACCCCCCTGTCAACCAGGCTTTTCAATCACTTCACTATGATTGCTCTTATGCCATTATCCGTGTTCAGGGCCCTCCCCATTTCGGGCCCCCAGAATTATCAGAGCGCGTTCAGGCAGGGGAGCCAGGCGTGGCAACCGGCCTTGTTTGGACGCATACGGGCGGGAGCGTGCAGTACATAGAATGTGTGCGGACTTCAATCGGGCAGCCAGGCAGGTGCGAGGAGTGGAAGTTTTGTTGCGCGTGTGCCAGTCTAGAATGCAACATTAGTAACATACGGTGAACAATGGCCCTTGCCAAGCATACCGTGCATGTTGTTCACACAGGCCGGGGACCCTAACATTGACAGGGCAGGTCGGGGAGGTGCTGGAAGAGTCGGCTCAAATAGGTATGTATCAATGACAAGGAATTAGAAGAATGCAACAGTACAATGTAAGTAAGGAAATGCTCTGAATATGAACTAGAAATACGATGTTCATGCTCGACTCGAGACGCCGGAGTGTCGATACTTTTGTGGCAAAAGGTGTACAATTTCGCGGTTTGCAGGTTCCTTTCTTGTACTAACAAATGCAAGCATGTCACACACAAGCGCACGCATTTGTCTACACCACCTGCACATGCGCACACTCATGCACAGCGCTGTCCTGGATTCGAGCCCATGCTGACGAGCTTCAGATTGACGCATCTTCAGTGCACACACCAAGTCCACACCCCAAAGCTAACGCCAGCAGTACCTTCGAGAATACTACTGACCCAGTGTGCTCAGATCCTGGTTTAAACTTACAGCCCAACGGAAGTCAAGCAGACAGCGCAGCAGGTCAGAAACACAGTGGAAAGGTGGAGCTTATAAACCCAGCTAGCTGCTGGGATCTGCACTTGCACTTACCTGCTGGAGCAATCCCTAAGGTGCGTACGCTTGCCTCCTTTGTTTGCTATTCGGACATGTGACTTTGTCATAAGAATAGGAAGGCTATATTTCATTTTGCTTTAGTGATTTCTTTGTGCACCTCAGAGGTGTAGATAGATGGATTAGGCAAGAACACAAACGCTTTTTGCACCTTACTCTCTTAAGTTTTAGAACAACTCCTACCAACCAAAAGCTTCTTTCATCTTACAGGACGGACCAAGTGCTGGGATAACGTTGGCCATTACGCTCATCAGTGCTTTGACAGGTACAGATATAGCAGGCTTAACAGCTATCATGTACCTTGAGCTTATTTGCCTGCGCCTCATTGTATCCGTCATTTTGTGTGTCAAGCAGTTTTGTTGTCCTTCGATGCCACACCCCTTTATTTGTGTTGAGCCACCAAGGCTGGAAAAGCAAATGATGTACCTCACGTCCTCATTCAGCATTTTCTATGCATCGTGTAATGTTACGTAAGACTTGCGTTGCTAGAATTGCCAGGACCTGCCATAACACGCGAGCTGTGCAGCACCTATAAAGCCTGCTAAACCATAAACTTTTTCCACCTGAACACATTCACTTGTGCTGACAGGCCGTTGTGTGCGAGCGGATGTATGCATGACCGGAGGTGAGCCACAAGGTGTTCATTTCGAATTGACGATCAAGCCGTATGATGTATGAGCACAAATGCCAGCTATAAAGCAGTAGCACGTACCTCTCTGGAATGCGTTTATTAAAGTGAGCCAGAAAACTGCAGGCGTGCACGGAGGCGGAACACACACCACATTCACAGACGCACACCTGTACACACCTACACACACATACACACACATACACACACATACACATACACATACTCACTGACACACACACACACACACACACACACACTCACATACACATACTCACTGACACACACAAACACTCACATACACTTACATACACAGAGCTCACATTACGGGGATTAGTGTTGCCGGTGCGTTTGCTATCGTGGGTGTCGTCAGTCATGATGTGTTTTCACTTTAAAGGGACATGCAAAGAATAGCTCAAGCACTTTGCTGCATTGTAAATTCTCCGAGCACCCAAAATTCTTCAAAAATGGCCCCTTTTGCATGATGTTGATCGCATTTGTTGATTGTGCAGGTGGGGGGATTAAAAGAGAAGCTTTTGGCAGCACATCGCTCCTGGCTCAGGCGCACCATTGTGCCTGCGCGCAATCTGCCAAGCATCCTGGCTGATGTGCCGCCTGCCGTGCTTGAAAAGATCCAGGTGCTTCCGGTCCACAACATTGAGCAAGCTCTGTTGCATGCGTTTGACCCCCCTTTTATCTTGCTGCCTAAGGCACGCTTGTGATTCCTAGCCATTTTCCTTCGAGGTACAGTACAAAATGTAGCAGCAATAGGCATCCTTAATTTCCTTGTTCAGATTTTGTGTGAAATTACGCTGATTGGATTTATTGTTTAGCATAACTTTTGGCTGTCAAATATTTTGTTAGGTATCTTCATTCACTTGCTTCTTTCATTGATGTGGTCGAACGCTAATATATGACAAACAGGATTAGTACAAAAGATGAGTGGAGGAACGAAGTATTTCCAAGCTCAACACGCACCCAGGTGGGATGTTGTGTGTCTCTGCATCCATCGGGTGTTGCAGAACACAAAACAACATCCTTTCCTTATCCATGTCGGTAGTGTTTAAACTATCTGCGTTGTTTCTCTATTGTTATTTTGGTCAACACGCACTTGCGAATGAGCAGAGGCCAGCATGCTTATTGGTGGAAGCCCCCAGGATTATTTTACCGCATATTTGCAAAGCGTAGTCTCAAAAAGGGTAAACAGCTGATAAATCGCACCAGAATACTGCACCAAAACTTCCTCAACCTGCACCTGATGAACACCTGATGCTTCAAAAACAAGGGTCTCTGCCAACCAAAATTTACAAGATTTACAGAACAAGGCATTCAGTCAAGAAGCGCGACTGCAGCCTGCTCATATAAAGCAATTAGTTTATGGAGGAAAAAAGAAGCTAGTTATTGTCCTGGCATAAGGCAAGGAAAGTAATATTACATCGCTATAGTTATTGTTCTGGCTTAAGAAGGTAGAAACATCATGGAATCCTGTTGGAAAACAGAGCTGCATACTTCCTGCGGAGTGAAATCACGTGGGGATTGACGCAGTGGAAAAGAACATGCTGCTCATCTTGGACATCATCAGCATCACACAGGTCACAAGTGGGGGAGTTACTAAGATTCCAAGTCGCTGTCTCAAAACGTAGGGTGTGAATACGGAGTCTGGCCCTCCATGGAACGAGCTGTACTGCGAATGACCTCACGAGGCAGGTTGAGAAACATGTATTTGAGAAGTGTGTAAGGCAGGCGAATGAGGGACCAGAGCCCTTTTCGTAGGAAGAGCACACCATTGGTGATAAGTAGAGCGTTTGCTGTTGTGCTCTCTCGGATGCGTGTCAGAGTAACGTGTCCAGTACTCCAACCGGGGGCTCTCCTTGAGGTCTGCAAGTTTGAGACTTAATTTTTGTTCAACGCCCTACAAACACTCATGCTGTCACGCTCAATAGTTGACAGTGACAAGTCGTGTTACGATCAGCAGCTATTTGTTTGACAATTGAGCCAGTCTTATTGCTAATCTTTATCTTCTGGATTTGATCATTCTGGTAGTCAAGTAACAACAATTGAAAATGCTAAGAGGTAAGAGGGAATCCTCGAGAGACCCTTACTGTATAACGTCTCTGACTCTATTGTGCGCCTAGTCATAATAATCTCGTGTAGCCACAATGAGACTGAAGAGTTTGTCTGAGACAATGGTCCCAGCCAGCTCCAGACGGAGCAGCATTGTGGGAGGAGCACCATTCAAAGATGAGTGGCACTAGTAGAGACAGACCGACAAACGTGTGTGTGTGCAGAGAGTGTACAGGCACGAGACAGAGATCTAGTAGAAGCATTCTGACGCAGCGATGCAAACCCATTCCTCCTCTGCTGGATGTTTTTCCCACCTTGGAGGTCTTTCTTGGTCCGAAGGCGCAACAAATTATTAGTTGACGTACGGTGTCCTATACTTTGCAGTGACAGCGATTTAATCTGACAATGCTTCTCCTTCTTTGCAGTACTATCTAGCACACAACAGGAACCCTGTATAGGTATGCAGTCTGGTTCAAGCGCTCAATAAACCCCTATGGCCACAACTAGACAGTGCCCTTTCTTCTGGGCTACAACACACGCAAATAAGGAATACGATCACCGAGAGACATATGTTAGTGTGCAGCATGATTGCTTAGCCATAAGGCTCTCGCTCTAGGATCCTGCTTCGTCCCCGTAAATACAAACAGCAGCAAAGAGCCAAACAGGAGTATTGCTACAGCACCGCCAGTTGCTACTAACAGATCCACCTTTCCAGACAGCACGCACCGACCCAAAGATCTCAGCGTTCTCCAACGTCACATTCACCTCATTGAGGTCAAGTACTGAAGTAGACACTAGACCTCCAAATTAGCTGAGCACCGTGCAGGAACAACACAAAGGCAGACCTGCACAATCCTCCGAGGAGCCTCCGTTGCCCTTCACGCCATCCTTTTGGGTGGCACGTATCATCTGCTGCAACATTCACATTGGAGCCTTGAAACCTCAAGGACGTAATTCGTGAGTTTGCAAAATATTACTTTCATACGTTGCCCTTTCCGTATCAGACGTGCCCATTCCCAGTACCATCACTGGCCTCTGCGACCCTCCTGGTTTTATGTAACCTTGAAACAATGCGTGGTATATTTATATGTAATTTCTATAGATCCTTCCCTGATGAAGTCCATTCGCGGACAGCACAACACAAAGAAAGCAGCAGGAGGAAGGAAACGGCAGCAGATTCTGCTCACAGCTGCTTCCCCTACTTCTGTGGAGGTGCAGGCCTTTGCGCAGTTGCACAAAGCCGCCAAAATCAAGTCATGTTTAGAACTTAAACCTGTTACAGAGGAGGGGAACGGGCTGTTCGTGAGCCAGAGAAAGAGTAAGAATGATGTGAGTGAGCTTGGGTACGAGAAATGCAAAGTCCTAACGCGTTCATGTGCGCATGTGCTGGCAAACAGGGCACTTTCGCTTTTACACTTGACCACAACAAATGGTAAACCACGCACAGGTCTTGGTGGCTGTTCCAACAAGCTTAGCCATCATCGTAGACTACAATGACGGTCTACAGATATCTGACGGGCAATGGCCGAGGTCCGTTTGCTCTTGCGGTTTTGCTATAGAGTCTGGTGGTGCAACGTGCTTGTCGTGTGGTGTCTACCCCGTCAGTTTCCGCCTACTCATGTTTGTCGGTCATTGCTGCAGGCTGCGCCAAGGCGTGGCAGCTCCAGAGCCTCTGCCCTGGGACATGCTCATGGCTCTTGCACTCGTGGATGGATTAGCAGGAGACGGGGACTCATTTTGGGGCCCCTGGTGAGATGTGTGAGAGATGTGCGGAGTTTGACCTTACACTGACGTCTATGGAGGAGGTGTAAAAAGAGCCTGCATAAAAAGAGAGATCTGCATTAAGGTATTGGAGTGG
>Ga0307948_1000794_pt1 | contig 21665 bp, 27 predicted proteins | sample OrgLakmetagen280_FD_201824 | JGI IMG/M metagenome (GOLD analysis project Ga0307948, IMG submission 201824) | Saline water microbial communities from Organic Lake, Antarctica - #280 | ecosystem: Environmental > Aquatic > Non-marine Saline and Alkaline > Saline | place: Antarctica: Organic Lake...
GGCCCTTTAATGCAGCTATACGCAGAGTGAAAGAGTTTGGTAATAAAAAAAGGATTTCTGACAGGCCTCATGCGATGTTGTGGCTTTTCAAGACGTATGCGGTGTCAGCTGGCATGTATGCCAGTCAGATTTGGTCGATGCAATTTCTGAAGCATGACAATGGTTTCAGCAACCCTTTGCAGGTCGCACACAGAGCGTTTTTAAAGAGAATTTTGGGAATTAAATCTACTTCTGCAAATTGGTGTGTGCTTCGAGAATGCGCGCAGGAACCCTTGCAATTTTACTGGTTCAGGTCAGCTCTTCAAATTCTGGAACAGGATGGTTGATTCAATTAGCAATACTTTACGCGATGTGATGAAAGCAGATATTTCCCTTGGGAATTCTGGTGCTTCTAATTGTTGGACTAGACGGATGAAGGAAGCTTTTGGTGATTTGCAGAAGGGCACTGTTTACAGAAGTTGTATACATAAGTGACTTTACATTACAAGAATTGAATATTTCTAATTTGCGCATAGACTTGAAATTCAGGCATCAGGCAGTTTGGAGAGAGGCACAAGGTCAAGATCCTTGCTCTTGTTTAAAACAGTCTGTGGCTTATCACAAATGGTTTGCTTTGCCTGAGAGACCGGTTTCTGATGCACGTGTACCATTTTGTCTTGCCGGAGTAATTGAAGATGGTTCTGAGCAAAAGTGTAATGAGGAACGTTGCTCGGTTCAGGATTCGAGGACATGAGTTGAAGTGTGAAACTGGTTTATACGGCAGGAGTCCGGACAGGAGTGCACGTGTTTGCAATTTGTGTGAAAACGGGGATATTAAAGATGAGAAACACGTTAATTTTTCATGTATGTGCACCAAACATTACGGCACCAGTTCAACCAAATAATTGATAATATTTCTGACGGTGATATCAAAGGTTTTGTTTTTCAACATAACTCAAATTTATGAGTGCAGCTGTCGGTCTTTTTGATTGGTTTTTGTTGGAACCTATAGGTCGAGCAGTTATGCCAGACTGGAGGCATTTGTAATCCAAACTAAACTAAACTTTACATGGCAAAGGTACATTTATAGCAAGCTTAAGTAACATTCAGTTAAGTTTGCCTTGCTTCTTGCTAATCAATCCCAAATAGTACAGACTTCTTACTTAAAAGTGGACTAAATGAATGATTTGTGTCGAACATGATCTGTGATGCACTGACAGGTTGTACGCATTTTTGTGAAAATGAAGGTCATCGCCAATTGTGTCCATTGTATCCATGGAAATGTGTGTTGGGGCAGTGAGAAACATTAGAAACTGTTTCGTTGTAAAGGTGTGTTTAACAACTCCTCCCTCTCCACGCGAGAAGGAGCGACGGTTCAAGCGCACCGAGGAGAAGCAACGACTCACAATATGAATCCCAGGGGAAATCACGTGATTCGTCCATTTAGCATGACATCACCTTGCTTGCTTTGCCCAGACAAAGATGACCTGGCTGACACCAGGTTTGCTATGTGCAATTCATCTTATGTTATTGTTATGCTAGTCGAATTTCTCAGGCCTCTGTCTAGCCTTATCTACTAATTTAACAATAGCAAGAAGTTACCTTGGTCTACTAATTAAAGGAGAAGTTACCTTTTAGACATTAGCAAGAAGTCATTTTGGTCGGGAAGATTATCACATCACAGCAACAAAAAGGCAAAATTCCACATATTCCAAACACCTCAAAAAATTGTTGAATTCCTCGACCACACCAGGAGTCTGCTACATAAGTTCGTAAATAGTATTTTGTTCAAATACGAGTATCAAGAGTCTGCTGCATAAGTACGTAAGTAATATTTTGTTCAAATACGAGTACCAAGATTACAATAACTACGCTATCAGCAGCGCTAGTGTACCTAATATGTACCCCAATCTTTGCCTTGTCCGGACAGTATTTTAAAGATTTATTCCAACATGCTTACATCAACAGTTCAGCTCCCGCCACCAACAAACCCAGAAATAAAGATGCATACCCAAGTCCTGATCTAGCAGCACCGTTAGCATTGCTACCATATTCTCCCAGGTTTTCGCTAACCCAGCCATCACTGTTGATCATGTTGACAACATTGTCAATTGCACTAGATGTGTCAGCAGTTGGGCCTGTGTTTAAATGTTCAAGTAAAAATAGCAGGTGTTGTGAGGTGCCTTGTGCATGCACTTGTGCAGCACTTGTGCATGATGTGAGGTGATTTGTGCTTGCACGTCAGGAACTTGTGCAATGCTTGCAAGTGATTTGTTAGCATTGCATAGCATGAGACCTCTTTCAGATTTAAATTGAGCAGACGATTTTTAATAAACGTTAAGCAATAAGTTTCAGGGACACCAGAGCGCATATGATGTATATAAGCACCTGTGAATGTGTAGGTCGCTGTCACCACATTGGACTTCAAGGCACGTCGGGAGCCACTGAACTGCATATCTTTCAAGGTCACCTGCACAAAAAGGTGGAATTGGGTGCTTTAATCAACTGATTACTAAGCAGATATGGATATCTCAAAGCAAGTTTGCGGTGCTATAAGGTAAGATAGATATCCTGAAAGCTGGACTTCTGAGCAGAAGGATGTGTACATTGCCCTTCCAGTAACATCTGCTTAAAGGGCAAGCCAACATCTCAGTCAGTCTATTACAGAGAAAAATGGTGGTACATGCAGTGAAACGTGAAGGAATGCCATAGACAGTAAGGTTCTTTAAACCAAGTATGAAACAATTTTGCGCCATAAGTGATCCCAGCCCACTTACCTTGCCACCCACAACATTCAGCATATCAGTGAACATTTTCTCTGTTTCCTGCTTGAAGTTCTTGCGCGTTGTACTTTCACTATTCTCTGATGGGTAAAAGAGAAGGTAAGAACATCAGTGAAATGCAGTAGCAGACATGTATGAGGTGACAACTTCTCGAGTAAGCCTTGAATCATGTAAGGTCTGACCTCTGTTGCAGAACAGATTATCATCTTATTCACAACCTTCAGGTGAAGTAAGGACCGACACTCAAGTTACATGACCTGCCACAAGAAAACATATGATCCTGCAAGCGCAAGAGTCTTGTGTGTGCCCCAGAGAGAGAGAGAGAGAGAGAGAGAGAGAGAGAGAGAGAGAGAGAGAGAGAGAGAGAGAGAAAGAGAGAGAGAGAGAGAGAGAGAGAGAGGAGAGAGAGAGAGAGAGAGAGAGAGAGAGAGAGAGAGAGGAGAGAGAGAGAGAGAGAAAAAGAGAGAGAGAGAGAGAGAGAGAGAGAGAGAAAGGGTGACAGTCTGCTACTTACTCAGGCCTTCCATTGTGTCGTCATCGTCCACAGCAATCATGAGGTCCACGTCACGGCTGTTGTCTGTCATCGCTTTCTACAACGTCAATGACACAAGAGCAGGCATCCAAATATCAGCAACTGCTGCAAGGGCATTGCATTGGGACTGATACATTTGGTGAGCAAGAAATGTTCAACAACAAATCATTGACATAACTTCATTTGAGATCACCTCTGCTGCGATCTTGATTGCACCGATGATGATCATGAAATTGTCGTCCTTCTTTGCATTGTTGCAGGCTGTTGTCTTGTCTGAGGTGCAGGTGCCCTCCCTGTACAGCACAGTTGTACACAGCCATCACAAATCATCATGTACACTTCTTAGGGTTAGGGTTAGCTAACCCTAAGAGAGCTTGTGCATGGAAAAACGCTGCAGCCCATGCATCTAACGGTGTTTGAAATCTGTGATGCCATGGTGATAGTACTTACTCAAAGGCTTTCAGCTCAAGATGGACAGTCTTATGCATAACACCAACATCTGCTCGCTGCATGAATTCCCGGTTGATCCACGCCTCCAGCTTTTCCATGTCAGCCTCCTTTGGTGGTGAATGGTGGAAGCCTACGTGGATGTACCCTGTTGCATGGACGGTTGAATGCGTGCGTGAGGTCACTTTCACACAGGGGAAGAGATCGCAAAGAGGCCTGGATCTCTTTAAGAAAATATGGCTTCTTATTACGATGATTTCTGGCAACTGCGTACTTATGAAAATGTTTTGCACACAAGCTGACTTACCAGAAACCATAACATCTTCGTGGTCATGATCGTCCTCTCTCAGGCGCCTTTTGTGCTCGTGATCATGCTTCCCATGATCATCATCATGGTCCTCTTCTTCACTGTGAGCAAGCTTCTTGCACACGTGGGCCTCGTTTCCTGTACCCCACTTTGAGCAGTCATCCTGTGTAAGCGCAACACATTGCAAACAGCATGTTATTGGCATCAAGAACGGACTTATATTTAAGGTTGTGAAGTGTTAAAGCTTCTGAAAAAGCCTTGAACGTCCTGCTCAGTGGATCAGGCAGATAGGCGGTCCAGGAGTGCCACAATGCCACGATGCTAGAAAGAGGACATGTGATGCTGTGGACCAAACTTGAGGGATAACAGCTCAGATAAAAATGGTTTGCGTCAATGTATGTACGCTGAGTGCATGGTACTTACTAAGTTTGATGCTTACCAGATGTTGAATGGTCACAGACACGCAAGCTTTGTACGGCCTCATCTGCGCTGGGTAGAACTGCACTGTATCTTCTTCGACATCCTTGCCATGGCTGTGGTCATGTGTCAATCCATGACCAACCTGCGTCACTGCACAGGTCAGCAGCAAAGGGAATGTCTGGAAGTAAGGCAGATGAGCCTCTATTGGTGTACAGAGCTGCAAATGCCAGGGGGGTGATGGGATATGGAATGTTGCCAAGACCAAGCATTTGAATTGAACCAACCTGAAAAACCTAGGAACAGTTGAAGAAAAGGGATTGAGATGCAAGTTAAGACTGTGGCACCATCAAAGACCAGATTTTGTGGCTGCTACGCACACATTCTCAGCAAGTGGAAATACAAACAGCACTCAGCAAGCTCATAAATGAGCTATGATATCAAAATCAGCTCTCTGGCCTTGCAGTCTGGCATGGCAGCACCAAAAGCACGCAAGCCTGCCTCTACACTGCCTCTGCACACCCTTGCTTGTGGCACCTCAATTTCAACCTCAGTCACTCTGAAAATGGAGTAAAGGTTATGTACCAAAGCAGCTGGGTCCATCAAGCACCAGCTGTACCTCCTCCTCTGGCTTGCCGGCATCATTGCAAAGGTCTTCGGCACACCTGCACAGACATTGCACATGCGTTTCTGCCTGTTTTACATGTGAATTGTCAATCATGGGTGGGTGATATTTAACATGAGCAGCATTCTTAACAACTTGACAAATGCAGGTGCTTACTTTATTCAGGGCAGCAAGTGCGTTTCACTTATAGATGTAATGAGCGAATATTTTGTGATGCCTAGCATATATACATATATAGATAGATGCCTAGCATATAAAACAGCAGCGCTGACAAATCAGCTGCTGTCCCATACAATTGTCAGGCAGACATAACTTTGGCCATGTTGATAGCTGGCTCATCATTAACACTGACAACGGTGCTCGCCTTTTCCTTTTCCTTTGTCCACTCACTCTTGTAAAATGTCGTCCTCAGCAATCGTCCCAACAGTCATGTCAGCAATGTTTTGACCCCTGATAAAAACAACAGCAAAAGGATTCAGTCTAGGCAGGTGGGTGTGCGTTGTGCATAGCAAAAGCAGGGTAGTCTGCATTATTGACCTGTAACCGCTTTGGTAAAGTTTCCCAGCTTCATTACCATTAGCTGCATTAGCTTGATGAATGTTAACGGTTGGCCAGAATAATATGTATACGGTGTATATACGGTACTATTGGCAGGGAGATCACCAAATATATGTCATACATGGTGTACAGTTAGGGCCAACCCTATAAATGTTGAGTTACCTGCCAAACTTAAGCATCCTGCGGTTGATCCATTCCTCTGCCGTGCGCAAGGCCTCAGTTTTGTTGGCTGGCGCTTCCTCAAATCCCATGTGCACGTGCCCTGCACACAAGGCCAAAGCGTGCTTACTGGGCACACAAAACCAATGTTTTATTTGAGCCTAGGTACGGTCGCTCAACCAAATTTTCTGTCAGGATTATTGACCGTTTTCAAGGACTGATGGCAATGCAAGCTAAATCCCTCACAATTGGAACGCAGAAAGTAGGGTCAGATTATTAAAACCCATTTGTGGCAATGAGCAACAACCTACCGCTCAACGTCCCGATGTCAGCATCAACCACGTCTCCTTGCTCAATGCAGATGTAATCATTTTCTGCGTGCCATGTTAGGCAGGTCCTCTGCAAATGAAAAAAGGATAGAAAGGCATTAATGCAAGGCTCAACTGGAGCATCCCTCACACGAGAGGCAATGTATATGGAAACCCTCACCTCAAGCAGCTGCCTCAAGTTATTACTTAAGTTTCATTCACAAAACATTTTCAACTTCCAGCAGTCACACCAGCTCCTACTCACCAACTCCTTGACCTTGAAGGTCGCACATTGCGCGTACATTGGATCCACAGCATCATATTCTCTCGTCTCCCTGCAATTAAACCATAAAGCTACATGGTCTTGCACCATCACCCCGTTGGGAAACGTTTGAATTGCAGTAACAACTGTCTGTGTTGGTTATACATCCGTGCCTTTTTATCATTGATGAACCCTGTAGATAGTTGGTTCCCCCGCCAACTGACTCCCCACTCTGTGGTGCTCTCAGGTGAGAGACTACAATAACATTGCAAAACATCATTGGAAGCGCATTGTTCAAAAGCAACAAGTACGAGGAACAATCACGCACGCAGGAGATCAGTTGAGCAGGAGATTGTTTTTGACGAGCGCCAAGGTTACCTCGATCAGACCAAGCACACAGACCAAGTATACCTTCAGCTACTGCATGGCTGTTCAGCACAGCACTCAACGCACCCGTTCCAGGTCTGGTTGCTGAAATGCTCCGTAAAATCCAACTGATAGATCGCTGTCGTCCAAACCTCCGAGGCCGTGGGCATGGTCTGCTGTGAGAGCTTCTTCAGCGGTCACTGCATGCATAGTATGAGAGAGAGACAAAGCGGTGGAAGGGCCGCATCAGCAGGGGTCTCCTCGCGATTGCATCGATGCTCGAGCAAAATATTCATAATTTTGCGATTAATAAATATTATTGCATACAAGCGCGTCCCCGGTAAGTCGGAACGGGGGCTACGCCTTTTAGGCGCGCGTTTTACATCACCTACCGAAGCAGTGCACCTTGCTCTCCACGGTGCTCATCATCATCGCGGCCATGACGAGGGTGGGTAGCGCCAAGAGACGCATGGGTGAGCGCACCATTATCATTTAAATTAATAATATGAATTTGCTTACAATTGAATGTTCAATTTGAAGGTACAATAAATTCCAGTACACAAACGAACATTGTTGGTACACAAACGTACATTGTCCGGCACGGTTGACCCAATCAAGCGCATCGAGTGAATGAAATATATATGGCGAGCAATGCTTCATTCGCTACCGTTGTTTGTAATCTTTCTGTTGGTTAGTTCCCGGGCTGACCTTCGGGAAAACGACGCTTTCGGTTGCACGGGAGCGACCATGCATGCTGGTAGGCTATCATTATACTTTACCACCCAACAATCTGCCTGGCCGGAGGTGATGAATTTACATTCATGCAGTCCTGATGCTAATGATGGATATGGCGACACATTAATAAGGGCAATGAAACAACGGCAAACTACCACCAGCAAAAATATGGCAATTTCTCCGTCAAGGTTCTGCCTTCCTTGGCGGTGGTTTGCCAGGCATTGACCTGCTACACAACCCAGTAATACGCGATAAGCAAGCGTAAGCGCTTATTGGCCTCGTGCATGACGAGCGCACATAATTGTAACTCGACATTACAAACACTAATAATAATGAGGCACGCTTTCTGTGCTCATTCTCACACACACAGGCGTCTGCTTTGATGCCTGCAAGCGTTCGGCCGAGCAGACGTCATTGACCAAAGACATAAATTGGGTTGGGGTCTCGTGCCACCGGTGTCATCGCAAGCAAGTAACGTGTTTTTCGTCTGCACGCCTGCCCTGCCTTTTTGGTGCAACTGGCAAAGACAGCCAGGAGCAAGCTTGTCCGCGCACACTGCTCCTTGCAGGCAAGATCAACCTGATCCTATTTTCAGCTATATTGAGGCGCAACACGGCCAAGGCCCGTGGGGCTCTGTCTTAGATGCAGGGTGAGCACAAATTACAATTGTCACATTTTCAGGTCTTGCAACTCATTGACAGCTTGCGCACCTCTCGTGCAATTACCATCTCATGTGCAATGACAGTGCTGGCCTTTCCACAATTTAATCATGCTGCTAGCATAAAGGCAGCCAGTTAATAATGTACAATTAAACAAACCCTTCACCTTGACAATCACGCACCTGCATACAGCTGAGCAACTACATTAGCACGAGCACTGCATTACTCTGCACTGCACTGCATGCATGGCCATTTCTCCTCCTTTTCTTTAATAATCCCAAGAAGTAGGGTGCAAGAGCAGCAATTGAGTCCCTTTGCTGTGGACTTCTTCTTGTGGATTGAAATTATGATGCAAGAGAGTTGTCGTCCGGTCCATGCTCGGCGTTGGACACGCTACCCTGCAGGACCGGCTCAATTTCGTACAGCTGGGTTTCCAAGCTGCCAGGCAAAACACAGTGTGATGCTGTGACCGCTAGTAAATCCATGGCAAGGGATGCGCTGAGATATTACCAGCGCAAAAGTCATATTGGTGAGTGCATGGGCCGGAAGCTGCGGATTATGGCTGCAAATTTCTGATTCTGATGGCTGATCAATTTATGATTCTGACGCAGCTTCATGCAATGAACAAGAGAAGTGTTCGGTAGTGACCGGGATCATCAGATGAATGTGTTGGGCAGGTGCAACGGGCTTAGATCATGAGTGGATGTGCAATGCGTTTCTAGGACCTTGCATCTTGGCATTGCTGAGGTATGTATTAGAATCCTTACATACTGTCGACAAGCAGATGCGTCTTCCTAATGCAAAGTACTCGGCCTTTTACATCACAACCCTCATCCAGGCAAGGTTTTTCATGTGTCACAGATCACGCATTTTGTCAGCATTTGCAACTGTAATGTTTGGGAGGGCTTGCAAGCAGGTTGACTAACTTGATGGTTACATGCTACCTACAAGGAGTGGTGAAGTGAGCTATAATGTTCCTAAGTACAGACCTAACGTGTTATATCAATTTGCAGCCTAGCAACTCCCTGCTCATTAACAGCTCATTATGAGGATGTGCTTTGTCAGATATGTCAGTTTACAGCGGTGGAGGAGTTCTCCGGTATCTGACGCAAATGTGCTCCTTTCCTAATGCGGGGAGTAGTTTTACAATATGCTTAATGCTTATTTCTGCTCTTCCCTGTAGCTGTAATCAGCCTTGTTTCATGCTGGCTGCATTACCACTACCATGAATTCGTTTCTTCTATTCTCTGTGTCAGTGCACGGCAGGAGCTGCTGCGCAAACCCTTGCTTAATAAAATCACACCTGAGTGTGCATGCTTGCACAGGCTCAGACATCCCCTGCATAATACACGTCAAGCAATGGATGGCTGATGGCGCATTCCTAGGCAACAAGCTGTATGACAACATCCTCTTGGACTACTTGATAGGAGGTAGGACACGATCAATCGTTTTTGGGGGGTCCAGTTGCATTAGTGTGTAAAAAACTAAAGAAACTGTTGCAACTGAAGATAACGGCCCGCATGCATTTTCTCAGCTTGTGAGCTACCTCTTTATTTGTATAGCATGTGTTATACATTGTGTATGCTCTACAATATGGAGGCATGCAAGTACCTGCATTTCCGGGGTTGTCTTTGATGTGCCCATATTTCTATGTTTTGATTTGTGCCAAATTCTAATATCATTATCGTTGCATTTCTTTCCAACAGTAGCAAGCTAAAAGGTTGGTACTGCTTGCATTTTACAGCTGTTGATGGGTTTGAGCCTTACAAGCAAGCCAACATCGTCAAGGAGCTGAGAAAGCACTTGACTCCTAATGGTGTGTGATTGAGCTATCTCTGTCTACCTGCAGCTTCATACACAACAATCCAAGAAGATACCATGCTCAGGAATGCTTGCTTACTAAAAAGCATTGGTACAATGTCTAGAATAATGCCCCGCAAATAAGAAGGAACAAGGAACGCAGCAGAAATAGTAGAACAGCTTTAAACAACAGGAAAAGGCATGCTTGTTCCACTTGCTGTTTAGCTATTGGGAATGGGCAAGTTTTAGAATTGCAGCTTAAAATGAGAGTGCGTAACATAGCTTGCGGCTTGCAGTACTTTATGGGTTGGTGGTTTGTTAAGCATCTAATTTGCTGTACTTGTAAGTATGCTGCTCTTGGTTTGACACACACAGGGACTCTGTGGATTATTGGTTTGGAGCCATTTCCTCACCAAGACATCCTACCAAAACACATCCCAGATGATCAGGTGACAGTGAGTCCTGTCTAGATAACAAAAGTCAAACAAGAGGAGGTTGAGTATGTTTACAGACACACAGTCTGTGTAGGGTGCATCATGGTTAGGGTTTGTGCCATTCCAGCGCGCATGACCCAAGGGACCTGTTATGGCTATTACAAGGGCAGAGAGTATGACTGTCATGGTTGATACAAGGGCAGATAGTATGACTGATTGGGTCCAAGGACAGATGAAACGTGAAATGTGTGATTTTTTTAATGGCTGTTACAAGGGCAGAGAGTATGACTGTTATGGTTGTTGCAAGGGCAGATAGTATGACTGATTGGGTCCAAGGACAGATGAAACGTGAAATGTGTGATTTTTTTTAATGGCTGTTACAAGGGCAGAGAGTATGACTGATTGGGTCCAAGGACAAATGAAACGTGAAATGTGTGCTTTTTTTTGGGAAGATGATGTAATTGCGCGCAAAATGCTGTTTTTTTGTCTAAAATGAATGTGTTCTTCAATTTTATAAGAGAAACATACCACCCTCACGCTCTGTTACATGTTTTAATAAAGGATTATTTGTATCATGTAACGAGAGTCAAGTCCGCTCAATCCTTTTTGATGCATGCACTCGCGCCATTTAGTGATATACATGCCTACCTACCAGCCATCAAAAGTGTTGTTTGAGCTGATACTTTCGTGCCTATACTTTTCTGCCATCCGTGGTGGCAAATTGACACCAGCTGCATTTCACTCCAATCTGCCTGTAGACCAATGCCCAAGTTGCTACCCACGCACCACTCACACATGTTGCATGTTGCACAGGTTTCTGTTGCTGAACTACGTGATGCTGCCATCATGCTTTCTGGAGAACGTCCATACACGGCTGTATAGTTTTTTGCCAGGTGGACATATCTGGCTAGTGTCCAAGACCGTGTCCAAGACCATTCTTAGTAACCACTAATTGCGTATCATGGTACCGCCATGGAGTTACTATCTGCTCCATTAATAATTGAATGTCACACCTGAGTGGTCCTGATTGTGAGCCATCTTTTGTAGGAGTAACAGGACCCCTCTTTTCCCCCAGATCGCGTAACAGGCCTTAGCAGGCTCTCAGACACTAGACTCAAGATAGTCCAGGACTGCCATTAATTAAGAGCTGCAGGTACGAGCTTAAGACCCAGCTACCTCAAAGCTTGTTTCCATATTGTCTCATTTTAGATTTTCTTGCCCAAACGCCTTGCTCACCCTGTTGAGTCCCCTCCATGCATTTTAACTAAAAGTAAGTGTGAGAATCACATGAAAGTGCCCCAGACCTGGCTGACTGGATCCTTGCACTCATCCTTGCATTTATTTCCATCCTTGCAACTTCAAAAAAACTGTAAAAACCAATCTTAAAATTGTTGGATCCTGAGCTCTGTGGCAAAAAGGACGAGGCGTGTAGCGGCCCTTAATTTTGTGGTGCAACTGCTGTCGACTTCTTACTCCTCGTGCACATGTTCTGGCAAGCTTGTTCAATGTCATGCAGGAGTTTCCACTTGACTGGTACCGTGAGACGCTCCAAGACGCTGGGATGAAACACACATCGGCTGGATTTGCCAATATGTATGGATCCCAGTGGGTATGGAGGCAGCTTCGTGATGCACACACCCATTTAAACAAATGCAAACACCCGGGCACGACTCTTGGGTTACGAAAGGACGTGCGCGCTTTGGAGGAGAGATTTGTGAGGGAGTGGGGAGAGAAGGATCAGTGCTTTGGCATGGATTTTGTGATAGCTGCCGAGTGGCAAACAGCAAATCCAACTTAATCAAATGTGCACGTAAATTGTACATCAGCTTTCAGCCATGTTCATTTAGACAAGCTTGGATCCAGACAGGTAGATAAATCAGCTTCTGCAATGTGAGGGGAGACGTTATTGGCGGCCCTGCCTGTATGGATAGCTGTACTAAGAGCCTTGCGATCGTCGGTGAGGTGCACATGTCCCTCTGATCAGCAAACGTCACAAAATTTAAATTCCTGCTTACATTGCAAACTCGAATTCTCCAAATCTTTCACTTCCAACGCTTTTCTGGGCATGGTGAAAATCGTATACAACAGCAGGCGTGATTGTGTAATTAAGAAGCTGCACGACAGAGCTCTTCCACGTCAAAAGCGCATCAATTGAAATGGACAACTAGGGTCGATGAGATGGTGACTGGTGATTTCAGGAATAAAATCAGCAACCTGCATGCTGCAACAAAAGATTCTTGGAGGTAGCTGGGTCTTAATGCTGCATAGATGGAAGCTGCTAGTGGTATTTTTGATGCAGGTATTTTCAAGCCAAGTATGGCTGTTCGAGCACATCACTAATGAAATGCTTAAGAAAGATGATTCTGATCATCATGATGCTCCTTGGTCTGATACGTCAATCCAAGCATGGAACTCTCTTGCTGATCCCATTGTTTTTCTCTCTTTTTCAGAAGTTGAGGCTCCGCTCTCAACTAAAAACAGAAACCACGAACTAAAGGATGGGAAGGTTTTTTGAATCAGAGTGGCAGGAGGCAATTGATGGAGAATGAAAGCATTTTTGCACAGCACCAGCGGCCACCAGCAGTACCTATTTCCATACGAGCTAGAGATCTTGAGAGACTTTAGAGCAACATCCACCCATCTTAATCAAGTACTATGGGATATGAGATATGAGGAGCCTAGTCCCCAGAACCAGCTGAACACAATGTAGGACACATGAACCAGATGTAGAACACAATGTAGGGCACATCTTTGTATATTCCAGCTGCCAGGAGCCTCCACACCATCCTTTTGGGAGTGGGTGGCACACTATGTAGTACTCCGCCCTTTGGTCAGGGCCTCCTCACCGGCATCAAAAAGAAAAGAAAACTGCCGCAGGCAGTGAAAACCACTCCCAATATTGATAACTAAAAAGAAAGCCACTATGGTACAGAGTACCGTAAAGCTCCTTTACCAGCAGACAAAAAAGGCCCTTGTAACTTCCTCTCCATTAAAGACTCGTCTGATATTACACAGATTTGATACACAACCAAAAACGTGCCGCTCAGTGCAACCATATAGAAGGCCCACCAATCTGCCCCATCTGCCAGAAGCTAGATGGCACCTACTACATGCAGTCATCCCATTATAAATAAAATAACTATTAACAGGCACAGCGCTGCTGCACAAATGATTCTAATAGCGACCCAACGAGGTACAAAGGGTGCGTGCCTGCTAGCGCAAGCAGACATAGGCAGTCGTGAACAATGATACAACAAGGCATTATGCGCCCTTCACAGGAGACACAGATAGAAATGATTCAAACCTGGGTTATACCTTCCAATTTCAATGCACAACAGCGGCGGAAATTCAGCAAGCCAGACGCAATCATAGTTACTCCGACCCAGCAACCACGCCCAAAACGATACCCAACAAACTAAGTCTGCCAATAATGCAAGAAGATTTGCCCGTGATAACCTAGCAGATGACGCTGCCAATCCATACCCCCTGGCAATGAAACCAAATTACAACCAAACAATCGCGACATACATCTAATCGAAATTAAGTACTGTGTAGACACTTCCCCTACCCAAAAAGCAAGCAGAAAGAAATGCACAAGAACAACATAAGCTGCTAGTGACTCACCTACTCAGACACCGCAAAACCTCCACACCATCCTGCTAGGAGCAACAGGCACCAATTACAGCTCGGAGTCACTGGTCTACACGCCACAGCACTAATGGAAAGTTTTAACCTTGCATCCAATCAGATCCGTAACAGACATCTTCCATTCCATACTCCCTGGCCTTTAAAGAAGCGGATTTGATTAGTAAGGCCAAGGACCTTGCTCCTAAGCTCCATGTGCACTCTGTTAATTATACTGTTAAGCTGGCTGACCCTGCAACCCTCTTGCATCCGATGCATTCGATTTTCCTTTTCTGTGGTGAGTCTGGTAATTGGCACCAAAGTGGTTTCTTTTAAAAACAAGGGGAGTGTATATTCACTGCTACCTGCATAGTTTTTATTTCCCTCCCTTTATCACAACCAAATGCCACTGTTAACTGCAATACAGCAAATTTCCAGAGGGGGCTGACTGAGCCTAAAAAAAGGGTATTTTTTAAATGTGAATTGAGTGGGCGCCATGACTGGCAAGCTCCAAAATTTACATACCTAATATGATAATATGAAATATGAATCCTTGCTCTGTCCATAGATGTAAAATTTGGAGCTTGCCAATTTTGGCGCGTGTGCTTGATTTGCTGTGGCGTGCAGGCCATTTTTTACCACAAATTGTTCATACCAACTCACCCACTGCACCAATCTGGAATATTTTTATGGTGTAGAATTCTTATTGGAAACGAATATCATTGCAACAAAAATGAAAGAAAACGGCTGAGTGGTTGGTGTTTTATGAGGATTTGAGCCATTTTCCCATGGAAATCACCACATTAGGGCTTAAATGCACCATGTGTGCTTAATCCAGTCTATCTCAGCACGCAAAGCGACCCACATAAAACTAGACACACCCTCGGGTAGCTCTCAATGCCAGCTACACTTCGGTACTAAAACAATGTCGATCGGATGAAGTGGCTGTGAGTGGCTGCCTTCTGATAGCAAAAATGCACATTTTCAGGCATTTCCTCCGTTAGCCCCCTCTGGCAAATTTCTTATCTATTAGACAAGAGTGTCTAAATATGACAAAAAGCATCTTTTGGTTAATCAATTGCTAGAAGGAATCACAGCAATGGTCTGCAGCAAATCACCGTCCTGGATGTCCATGAGAGGTTTGGATGACGCCAAGAACCTTGGAGGCACAGCCTGTGCGTTGAAGATAATTCAAAGTGCAGTGCTACTGAAGAATAAGGAATGAGCACATTTTTTTGTTTGCCTGCTGCACCAAATCGTGGACAGAGTGATGCTTCACTTCGAAATAACACACGTGCACACACAAATGCCTACAACATACCTGGTAAACGCACACATGTGACGCTCACATACTCGCACACCCAACCACCCACCCACACCCACCTCAATGGCGCTGGCAAGCAGCCTGACGATCTTGCCCCGCTCTGACCCCAGCAGTACTTCATCATCTGGCAACACCATGCTCACAGCTGCTAACTTATCGATTGCATAGGAGCCCCTAGAGCCAATATTGACTGGCATGCCCACCTGCAAGTTCACAAGAGGCAAGTTATGAGCTTCTTGCTTGACTTGCCTCACCTCTGTTTCTCTACAACTGCAACCCGCTCCAAGCCACGTCTGTCTTGTTTGACCATGCATTTGTTTATATTTCTTTGCGCAAGCAACGCGGAGGGCCATCATCTACACACAGCCACTAAGACGTACCTCTTTGTACATTGTTCATTGTATATGCTCTATGCTAATATGCCTAAAACAAACGAGGTGCACCTTTGTAGAGCCTCATGCAAGCACAAGAGTAATCCCACACACAAGAGGAATCCCACTTACATTGGCACGATGCATGACAATGAAGTCCCCCAGTGCCACACGTTTGCCTGCACGGAGCACGGAGTAGCAGCAAGTTTTGACTAAACACAAGCGCCTCAGCACAGGTGCCACACGGTTATGTGCAGGGTACTCATTTGTGGGTCCAGTAATGCGACTGTGCTTGACATATGCTGCCATTCAACATCCAACGAGCATCCTTCTGGACGGCAGTATATAAGCAGTGAGCTGCAACGCGTACCGTGTGTGTCAATGTGTGTGTGTATGTGTGTGTGTGTGTGTGGATGTGTTTGTGTGTGTGTATGTGTATGTGTGTGTGTGTGTGTGTGTGAAGGTGACGTGCTGACATGTTGTACCGACCTTTACCACTGGCAGTGACCAGTAGGACGCACAGCTTCCGCGCAGGGTGATCTGGTGATGAGGAACCGCCTGCACAATTATAAGCACAGCACCATGTGACTGTGATCTCCAGCTTGCAGACTGTTGCACCGATATCGCATTCAGAAACACCGCGGTGAAAAAAACATATACAGCTTTGCAAATTAGCCATCACATCACCGCAACCTACCTTGCACCCGTACTTACATTTGCACACCCACACCCACACCCACACCCACACCCACCAGCAGGATTTGCGTCTAACTTATCAGTGGCTAAGCATGAGGCGATGCCTGAAGGCACGATCGTCATGCCCACCACCTTCTGCCCTGCCTGCAGCTTTATGCCCTGCACGCACATGACGTTGTGCGTATACACACAATGAAGAGTTTGCATAATGATACACTTCAAAGTGTGGCTGTAATGATCACCACCTCGGCCCTGCCTGCTATTCAAGGTGCAGATATTCACACAAATAAAAGGACTGCTGCTCGTACGTTCAACCAAAGCACTTGACAGGATGACAAGGTCAATGCCCGACTTCCTTTTCCTCTTGCGACTAGCAACACAAACAATTGACGCGTCGACGTCGTCTCTGCTTTTCACACACATGCAACGTGACTAGTATATGCATACTGCCAATAAAACGCACGAGCCCTGACCTGCCCCCCTTCTCCACGCCTTGACAGCAGAGCAGGAAGGCTAGGAAACAAACATGATCTATTTCAAATCACTAATTATTTGCCGCAACCCGTCATGTCAAAAATGCGACCTGCTGGCTTGGAGCTTCAAATGCAATGTCACTAGCTTATATCATCAGAGTGGCTTGGAGCTTGAAAGTTTCAAAGCTTCAGTGTCACAAGCTTATACTAAGAGCGTGGCTGGAAACGCAATGAAGCAGAGCCTGCCACACCTTCATGGCACCCCTTGCCCACCAAGAAGGGTGGAGAAGCACAGTAGCAAAACCTTGCCCCAAGTCTTCATGGCACCCCTTGCTGCCAACTAAGAGAACAGACGAGCGCATGACTCTGCTCCCTTTTTCCATGGCACCCCTTGCTGCCAACTATAGAAGCAGATGAGCATAAAAAACGCAAGCCTGACTTATACCTTCACGGTACCCCCTTGCCGACTGAGCGAGCGGACTTCAGAGGCAGGGAACAGCAAGAATCTGCCGTTACTGCTGGCAAGCAGGATGCTGTCGTTAGGGCCACAGGCAGCAGCCCAGCCAACAGGATTCTTGTCGGGGTCAACCTGAAGGTATAGGATTCCAGGGTGAGATTAGACTGCCGTGGTGGCGAACAGTAATAATTTCCCAGCCCAAAAGGGCGATTGTACCAGTCATAAATGCAAGACGTTGTCTACGGGAGGGGACTGCAGGGGTAGGACCAACAATGTCGTGAAGGCCGAAAACAGCTGCGCAGCCAACGGGTTCCTATCAAGTCCTATCAAGGTCAAAAGGAAAGAGACAGGGCTCAATCGATTCACCACAAAAAAATCGAAATGAAGGGAAATCCAAGATGCCCCTTCTACTGTTAGACCAGCAACAGTATGGGTGCATGTGCCTGTCCTGCAAAAGAAAAAGGCGCCAGGAAGTAACTAGTAATATTTCATAACGTCAAACTCAAACTCACCTTCATCACGTTTAGGCCTGTCTTGTTTATGTTGTAGTAGTTGGCGGTGATGGGCGTTTTCTTAATGTCCCCCTCTGGCGTGAGGAGCACCAGGAACTGCAAGCAAGCAAGCAAAGCAGATCATGAATCATAAAGGCCACAAGCTGAAACTCAGTGAATAATGGACAACAACTGCGGAGTGGCGGCGCAAGCATGGCAAGTCAGGACTGCTACTCATGAAACTCAAGGACAAGCTTGCACCTACTGCGCAGTTGCTGTACAGAGCACACACAAATGGCAAACGTACACTGCAAAGGTGCAGAAAGCCGGCACTCAACTATAAACACACAAGCGTGCAGCACGGCAACAACTTTTTTCACACACAAGCGTGCAGCACGGCAACAACTTTTTTCTCACACAAGCGTGCAGCACGGCAACAACTTTTTTCACACCGACAAGCACGCACTTGATCAGATTCTGCTGCATCTCCACCTCCTTTGGACCCTGCGGCTGTCCCTTCCCCTTGGACACCTGTTTCTTGACCCTCCTCTCTTTCAGAGGACGGTTTGCCAGCATCATCTGGCGATACAGCCGCTTCACTGCCCAAAAGACCTTGGGCCGCTCCTGCTGCTGTTGCTTCTACTAATCGGCTTGATTTTGATGGTGTAGGTGCCTTGGGTTTCAAGGGAACTAGGGCGACCATAGGCACACTGGACGCGGTGTTCAAAACCTGTGTTTGTGTGTTGTGTGTATGTGAGAGTGTGCGTATGTTCCAATACCTTTGTGTGTATGTGAGTGTGTGAATATGTTTCAATGCCTGTGTCAGTGTGTTTTGTGTATGTATGTAAGTGGATGCATGTGTGAGTTTGTCTGTGGGTGCATGAGTATGTCTGCGTATGCAGCATATAAAGACAGAAGAAAAGCCAACACGCCAGACAGGACCAATCGAGTTGCAGTACAAGATCAGCCTTGCAGATATTTCGAAGTATATATACAGCAAGACACACACACACATACACACACAGTCACATTGCAGTACGAGATCAGCCTTGCAAATTTTCGAAGTATACGCAGCAAGACGGGCATCAATGAAGTTCAAGTGACCACAAAAACGAAACTTGCAGCACAACAAGCGAGCTTGAGTGGCCCCACACAAGAGTCTCACAGGTAGCATCAAGTTGTGAGGACATACTTATGCAACACATGCACATACAAAGAACAGCGAGCGACCAACCAGCTTGGTGCCCAACATCGTGTCAAATCGAGCTCACGTCCACAACGACTGGCACACCCAATTGCAGCAAAGCTTAGCCTACATCCACAGTAACATGCACGTGCAATTGCTGCAAAATACCTGAGCAATGGCAGTCCCATAACCAGAACGAGAGGGGGGAGGTATGGAGGCTGCTGGGACGCTGTAGGCATGGCCTGTGCTGGTTATCACTAGTACCCGGTTGCCCTCTGTTGAACGTACCACCTAAACGGGAGTAAGTGTTGATGGGTGGTGTGAGTGTGCGCAACCCGCACAAAAATGTGATGTGCGAGTGAAAGGAATTGATGCTGCATCAGTGGCGTTGGCTTGAAATGGATTCAAGCAGCTCGAACACTGAACTTGCCTGTGTTAAGCAATCGCCCTCTCGTAGCCCTGCCGCGAGTTTGCCTGGAGAGGGGAGTACGTGGAAAATCGGTATTGGTATGTACCAGCCCACATGTGTGTACGCAGGAATAAAGAAAGATATATAAAATGCATGTTCTTTATACAAATTAATACCGCCTTGATCCATTACTTAAATCACCCTCACCTGCACTTGCTCTCCATGTGCTTCAGACACATCACTAGGCACACAATGCGTGTGTGTTAAAACAGCCCTTGATCTTTAAAACACACACAGCCCCTTTCACCTGTGCCCCCTCTTTTCTGCCCTTCAAACACATCGCTAGGCACGCAGTGTACATAAATACAGCCCTTGATCCTCAACACACACACACACTCCCGTTCACCTGTGCCCCCTCGTTTCTGTGCTTCAAACACATCGCTAGGCACACGGTGCACAAAGCGGCGAGCGCTGGCCATAAGCAGAACCTCAGATGTAGCTGCTGCTGCTGCTTGGGCGGCAGCTGCAGCAGCTGCCACACGCCCAGAGGCTTCCTGGCGGTGTGGGAGGAAAGAAACAGATGATAAGCACAAGCATATGTGTACGTGCAGTGGCGGTTGTTTTAAAACGACATATCGACATATCGATTTCTCCTCTTTTTCCCCTCCTTCTGTACAAAGCTCTTCTGTAAAAGCTCCTTCTGTACAAAGCTCTTCTTTCACATCTCTTCTGTAAAAGCTCCTTATGTACAAAGCTTGCCTTATGTACATAGCTCGCCTTATGTACAAAGCTCCTGATCCGCAGGCAAAGACGACATGCTGCAGTAGCTGTCGCACTCTCAGTGGCTATTTAGGAACAGCAACATGCAGAATAAAATGCCTTGTAAACCAAGGTTTTAAGTGAAGGGCCATGTATACGTATATGCACGTGCGCCTGCATCAGCAGAGGCTTTCAGCGCTGTGGCGGGTTGTCACAAACGGTGCAGTGCAGATGCAGCAAAGCAGTGACAAGGAATCACAGAGAGGCACCAGTGGGGAATGTGTGGTAGAAAATATGAGGCTGACTGCAGAACTGCAGGGCTATTCATCCAACATCATTGCAGTTTTAGCCCATCGGCAGGCAGTGCATATTGTTGCCGGAGCTGGGTCTTGGTCTACCTCCTCAGAGATGATGGCAGTTTTGCGTGGGTTGCCGTGCTTAGCAGCCATGGCCTTTGCCTCTGAGTCCACTAAAGCCAACACACGCGGCGGGCTTGCCAGGAAATCCTCCAAGTCGGCAATGCTGTGGTGTGTGTGTATGTGCGTATGCGTATGTGTGAGTTTGTGACGCATGTATGTATGTGCGTGTTTGTGTGTTTGCGCCTTTGTGTGTTTATATGTGTGTGTTCTGTGCGAGCGTGTCAAAACGTGTGCGTGTGTGTTAAACATTAGGGTAATGAAGAAATAAAGAGAAGGGGTAGCGCGTAGAGAAGAGGATGAGCTCATGTAGGTTGCAAAAACTGCAAACAAGATGCACAAACCGTGTCCCTACCCTACCTTTCACTGACTTGCTTGGCCTCCTCTTCCAAAGAAGAGCGCTCCATTGAAGTCAATCGTCGAAGGGGCAGAGATAACGTGGCATCAGCCTACATGCGTGTGTGTGCGCGTGCATATGTGTGTGCTGTGTGTATCTGTGTTGCATCGAGTGTATTTCATTGCCGCTCTGTGTATGTGCATGCGCACCTTCCTATCATGTGTGCCGAAGTCTAGCCTAAGAAAGGAGCACGGCATTGGTGAGGTACATGAAAATGGGGACACAAAGGGTAAGTAAAAGTGTGTGGACATCAACATGCACAAACCGGATTGCTGGTTTGTGAAATATCAAGGTATTTATAGCAAGCTGTGCACACACAACACACAAACACACACAATTGCATACATGCTTGCATGCGCACAAGCAAGCACGCACGCACGCACACACACGCACACTAACCCACCTGAGCCACGCTGAGCTGGAACTCATCCATAAGTGCTGTGCGCGCTGCAGCAGTGTCCTTGGCGCTTCGAATGAACTGTGAGAACACATTGAATGCAACATCATAAGATCATAAGATCATAAGCCACAGCATGGCGACGAGTATATAACATTCTGGTCTTTTTGGCGAAGCCCCAGTCATGGGGCGTAGCCCCTAGGTTTGGTGGATTCCCACCAAAGTTCCCACCAGGGCGCGCAGGCCCGCCCAGCCCACCCCCCGCCCCCTAAACTTGCAAGGCACCTTAGACTG
>Ga0307948_1000821_pt1 | contig 21277 bp, 24 predicted proteins | sample OrgLakmetagen280_FD_201824 | JGI IMG/M metagenome (GOLD analysis project Ga0307948, IMG submission 201824) | Saline water microbial communities from Organic Lake, Antarctica - #280 | ecosystem: Environmental > Aquatic > Non-marine Saline and Alkaline > Saline | place: Antarctica: Organic Lake...
TATGACATTGTCATCACTAAAATAAGTGAAAATATTTACATTGAAACACTGTGTGTAATCTTATTATGCACAGTGCTTTCTTCTTGAAAAAACCATAACGTCTTGCGGATTTAAGGATAAATTAAAAAGCTGAATAAGATCATATAACATTATTCTTAATAAATATATAGTAGACTATATGTACCCCCACTTTTTAAGATCGGCTTCAGTAACGCTCAAATAATTTACCAAATTCCTATTACTGCTCGCAAATTCATGAATAATATCATCCCTCTGCACCTCATTCAAATGAGGTATGACCCAAGATTCTTTTTGAAGTGTAAAGGGGCGAATAGCCCGTCTGATAAAGCTGGTATTAGAGTTATCTGTACTTCCTAAAAATTTCACTAACAATTTGTGTAATCTTGGGGGGACTATTGATTTTGTTGATTCCTTGGAGCGTTTGCCAGATTGATTTGATTCTTTTTGATTTAAATTTTTACTTGTAAGGATGTCAATCAACACACTTTCGTCTTCTAAACTAATACTCTTTAACAGCCCATAATTAAACTCTTTTCTGTTCGTCTGTATTTGTTCAAAGAATAGAACATGAATTTGTTCATAGCCCAATATTTGTTGAAGTTCTTTGATGATTGTGTCATGTTCAAATTGTTGACGAAACTCATCATTTTCTTTAATCCGCTCCCAATATTTATCAAAAGAAAGGTGGTGATTGCTCTTTCTTAAATAATGAAACCAATGGACGAATAATGAATGGATTAAATCAGATTGATTGCGTATTACAAGCAAAACACTACAGTCAACTCCAGAAGCTTTTAACTTTTGTAATAGAGGTATAAAGTATTCATTGTAGTTAAACGGAGCTGAATTGAGTCCAATCGCACTGCAAGCCAACGTATAATTTTCATCTGAAACCACATTTAGCTTATCCTCAAACAAAAACGATTTAATTTTTAACACATCAATCTTCTTATCGAATTTACTATTTAATTGTGGGATTTGCCAAATATCATTAAATCTTTCCCTATTTTGAATTGGTCCATTAAATATTGGTTCAGAAGAACGGCCTAGGAAATTCAATTTGTACCTCTGGTGCAAATCTAGAAAAACTGAACTTTGCAATGTTGTAGAAGCCGTTTTGGGTAATCCAATATGAAATAGTAGTTTAGGCTCCATTGAGTATTGTTTTTTTATACAGGCTATTCAACTGATTTGCCACAGCTTCTTCATTAAATTTTTCGACCGCATAGGCACGAATTTTTTTACCATTGAAGTTATGATAATTACTATAAATTTTTAGTATAGCTTTTCCCATTTCATCTGCATTCGGTGCGTCTAAAACGATGCCCGAGTTTTCAGTGATATAGCTTTCAGGGGCCCCACTTCTAGTAACCAAAACAGGAATACCGCACATCATTGCTTCAACAATAGGAATTCCAAAAGTTTCCAAAGTGGAAGCTTGCAAATAGAGGTGTGATTGCATTAAAATTTGGGCTAATTCTTTTCTTGATTTTTTCCCTAAGACTGAAATTGCACTTGCATTTGTCGATTCTTTTAAACGTAATTTGGCTTTTGCATCTAAATTTTTATTACCAATTAACGTAAGGTTCGAATGAGGCACTTCCCTATTAAACTGATCAAAAGCCTTAATAATCACATCAATATTTTTATTAGAATCAAGGGTAGAAATGTGAACTATATTAAAGGCTTTTTCTTTATTAGACTTTTCTTGGAAGTGAAATACTTTATCTGAAACAGGATTAGGTACGACTTCCATTTTTAAATTTCTAATCTCTGAAGCTAATGATTGCCAATAATGCGCAAGTGGTTCAGAAACAGGTACAAAAACTCTACTTTTCCTAAAACAATCCATTATAGGTTTTGGAATTTCTCCAACTTTAAAACTATAACCATCAGAACCATGAACATTAAATACTAAAGGAATTTTATACTTCTCGGCAAAGTGACTTGCTAGTTTTGAACCTAAAAAACTAGTATGTGCTTGGGTGCCATAAAGATGTATAATATCAGGAATTCCATTATCTAGGATTAAATGCTCTACCCGCAATTTTACTTCAAAGTATACCAACTTACCTATGACTTTGCTCAAATTAAGCCTATTGAACCATCTGCGAAAAAAAAGTTGTGCAAAATCCACAAGGTTGTGATAAAGAAAATTCTTTATCACATATGAACTAACTTTTTTCAGTTTTTCCGAAGTTAGCATATTATGCTCCCATTTCCAAGAAGAATTACTCTTCTGTGCAGCAAATGCTACCATATAAACACTCCAACCTTTTGCAAGCATCATTTCGCGTATGGCCGGATACTTACCTCGCTTTGGTTGTGAGCTATTAGGGTACTTATCGACCAAGTATAAGACTTTCACTTTAACTTAAGATTTTTTTGAATAAAGTCAGTAAATTGAACTTCCCCATCAAAATATACTGATTTCTTTTGAGTTAAAAACACGGTGTAAGCTTTATTAAGAATTGATTCCAAAGTGGACTCTACGAGAATGGATGTCTGCAAGCTCACACCTAAATGTGACTTCTCCAAAGCCTCAGTATTGGTGATCATTTCAATATTTTCTTGCTCGGCTACTGCCAAAATGAATACACGATTGCGTAAACAATCCGTTACTGTTCCAACACCTGGCCGGATGAGAGCTACCGATAAAGAGCGATACATGTCCTCATTAAAAGTTGCTTCTCCCATCCAATTCGGATAGTTTTCTGGTAAAAGATTGGAATCTACCCAAACTTTACTAAAGTTGGGCTTTTCTTTGTTCAAGATTAGCTTTTTAACAAAAGCTATAAGCTCTGCCTTCAAAATAGTATTTCGTCCTCCGCTAATCAATAAAGCACCTTCTCTAAAATTTGCTTTAGGCTCATCAGGTTTTACCTTCCCAATTAGTCCTAGCGAAACTATTTGTGACCGACTCCTTAATTCGTCTGAAACGAAAAAGTCAGCTGCTAAATGGATTGGACGATACTGAGCAATTAAGGCTTCGCAATGCGCTTTGTATTCTTGGTCAATGTCTGGTAAGTCGAGATGCCAGAGAAAAGAGCCCGAAAGAAAAGCGTCTTGCCGCAGCTCCAGTATTTCAGGCAAGTTATCTGAAACTATACATTGGAAAGTATCTAAATTAGGTAGATTATTTAACCACTGCATCCATTGCTTTTTACTATTTAAGGGGCAACTTTGAGTACGAAAAGGTATCAAATGCAAATTTGGCATGGTGCCGTATATCTGACTAAATTTTCTCAATCCATCTTCCCTTGCAAAGAGGCTCACTTCTAATTTATTTTTGGCCAACTCCATACCATAGATGTAGCAACGTTTTGTATGACCAAATCCATGGTCACAAGCAACTAGGGCGACTTTTTTCAAATCCTATTTATTACTAAGGTACCCCATGGTTGAATAATCGACATCTGCCAGTCCATTGATAGCATTAGAATCTAAAAGTGCCCAACCATCAAAAACTAATTTCGGTTGCCCCTTACTAATCAAAGAAAGGAAGTTTACAGGGACATTTTTTGGATGATTATTCATCATCAAGATAACATCCGAATCTACCAAATCACGCTCAAGTTCTCCTTCTGCTACATTGGGCAAAATGGTGACCCAGTCTTTATGGGCTACAACATTATCGTAGCCGAATACTCTAGCTCCTTTCTCTAATAAAGCGTTAGCTACGTGTACCGATGAAGATCCTCTTAAATCGTTGGTTTCTGGCCAACCTTTGAAAGCTAATCCAACTACAAGTATTTTAGTATCTTTCAGGCTTTTACCGATTCGCTTGATATAACGCTCTACCTGTAAAAGAGGGTAATCTTGCGCCTCAGTATTGACACCTCTACCAGTAACAGCCAGACGAGCGTGGCCTGATTTTCGGTCTACTGCAGCAAAGAGGAATGGATCTTTGGTAAGACAATAGCCACCTACTCCCGGGCTAGGAAGTGGAATACGATTTCTCGGATATCCCTCATTTGCAGCCCCAATCAATTTAAAAGAATTTATATTATAACGATCACAAAGTAACGCTACAGAATTGGAAAATGCAAAAGACAAATCCCGAAAACTATTATTAATGAGTTTCACTAATTCTGCCGCCTCTAGTGACTCTACCTGAACAACCGAATCAGTAAGTGAAGACCAAAGCTCAACAGATTTACGAGCGCACAAAGGGGAAAGACCGCCTACGATTTGGGGTAAAGACCGCAGTTCTTCCATTGCCTTGCCTTCTGCTGTTCTTTCAGGAGCAAAAGCTAAATGAAAATCAACACCAGCCTTCATACCACTGTCTTTTTCCAAGATAATGCACACAACATTACGGGTGGTTCCTACGGGAACAGTAGATCTTAACATGACTACGTCGCCTCTTTTCAGGCGCTTTCCAATTGAAGAAGCGACAGCTTCTAAAGCTTGCAGGTTGGCATTACCAATATCGTCTACTGGAGTTCCGACTGCTACTATGTAGTAGTTTACCGATTCATCTTCGAGACCAGTTGTAAAAGTTAACCGACCTGCTTTCTGGCTAGTTGCCACTATATCATTGAGACGAGGCTCAAATACGTGAATATCATTATTCTTTAACCGAGAAATTAATGACTCCTGCAAGTCGACTCCGTAAACCTTGTGCCCGAGGTTTGCTAGAGCAGCAGCCAAGGTGATACCAACAAAACCCTGACCATAGACGGCAATGCTTTTCTTAGCATCGCGTGAAGAAGTGAGTAAGTCCACAAAATTTAACACATTCACCAGTTGACCCTTTTCATTCACTACGATAACATCGCGGAGGCTATTGGTATTTATGTTTCTCTCAGCCAATTTTTGCTGAACTAAGTCAATAATCTGTCTGCTTGATAAATCTTGATTAACTAATATGGGATCAACTGTCATCACTTCTGTGATTCGCATTTCCATACTCTTACCCTGACCTAATAATCGAATTAAATCTCCGTCATTAAAAACACCTTTTACCGTTGAAAATTCATCTACCACTATGGCTAAACCTTTAACATAAGCCTTAGATTCTGCCATTTCGCGGACTACTTCAATTATGGTTGCGGATTCTGGGGCAACAACTACAGTATTCTTGAAAATCATATTGAAGTTTCTTCCCAGTTAAAAATCATGTATTTGGAATCGTTTACACCATCTAAACGCGGTGAAGCAAAACGACCTCGGTAGTATTCACGGTTCAATAACTCGGCGTCCGACAAATTACGGTTTACATCGCCATGTAATTCTATTTTCCAGTTGGGCATTTCTTTTTCCAACTGAGCGGCTTGTTCTTCCTTAGACAGTTTGGCAAAATTTGCCAATTCCTTCATATGGCTGGGCTTTATAGAAACTGGCCCATCTTTGGTTTCATCCTTCTCCAATATGGTAAAATGGCGTTCTATAACCTCAGCTCCTGATGCTATAGCTGCTTTCGAAGCAAAAACACCATCGCGTTCAACTAAGGAATGATCTGAAAACCCGACTTGAGCAGAAAAACTCTTTAACCACTCTAATTTGGCCAAATGCATTTCGCTAAGTGGAGTTGGATAGATCGTTACACAATGTAACATAGTATAATCGGTCCCTTTCTCTTTCAAGACAGCAGCGGCCATTTCAATTTCGTTATTGAAGGTCGCTCCTGTTGAAACGATTACTTCTTTAAAGTTATCAGCTAGCTCTCTGAGTAATTGGTATGAAGCACAGTCATAGCTAGCCACTTTTACTGATTCATAACCTTCTGTTACCAAATCATGAATACAGTCTCGGGAAAAGCAGGTAGTCATGGGGATTGCTCCTTTAGACTTTACATAAGCCACAAATTCCTTGCTTTCTTCTTTGCTTAATTCTAGGCCTTTAAGACGTCGATATTCATCCGTAAAAGGGCGCTTTATCGTCATTCGCTTGCCTTCTAATTCCGCACCAGACTCAAATTGAGAACGAAAACTTAGATTTTTTACATGAATATGCTGGATTTTCACATGAGTCGCACCATTTTCTACAGCGGCATCAACCATTTTCTTAACCATTCCAAAATCACCATTATGATTCTGACATAACTCTGCTATTAATTTAATACTCATAATCTTGTCTATTTATTTTTTATTAAATACCTCACTAACTCTAAATCTACAGGACGGTCTATATCGACTGCCGTTTCCTCGGGCACAAGAATTGCCTTGCAGGGATCACCCACTAAAGTCCCCTCTTCCATGACTACCGCCCTCCGACTAGCATATACTGCACCTGATCTTCTATAAACAGGCGGTAAAGCTTGGCGGGGACGCATGTCTTCAAATCCTTGATCAATATAATTAACCAGCTGATCACCATTTATTAATCTCTTCATTTTAAAAGGGTGGGTCGCCACCTTTACTGCAGTGACAGCACTTTTGTAAAAGGAATTGCTTATCAAGACCTCCATACAAGCCTCTATATCTTCAACCCTACACAATGGAGCAGTTGGCTGTATGTATACAATAATGTCGTATTTAAACCCATTTATTTTTTCCATCTCTTTTATTGCATGCTGCACAACAGGTAGTGAAGTAATATGATCCTCTGCTAACTCTTTTGGCCTCTTGAAAGGCACTAAAGCCCCATACTTTTTGCCAACCATTGCTATTTCCTCATCTTCTGTGGACAGCACTACATCTGTATCAAATTTAACACTTAGCGCCTTCTCAATCATGTAGGCGACAAGGGGCTTTCCCTCTAAATCTGCTAAATTTTTTCTCGGGATACCTTTAGATCCTCCTCTAGCTATTATTACACTGCAAATTCTCATAATTTCTTATTAATTTTTTATGAAAAGCTTTATTCGAAAAATTATCATTAAAAACTTGTAAACCAATTAATATTCGTTGAATTATTATTTTTAGATTCCTCTAGCATATCATTTTGAAACTGAGTTTAAAAATTAGCCAATAATTCGGGGTCTAGTGAAACATGATGGATCGCGTCTTCCAGATTCTCAAAATCTCCTATTACGGGAGAATTAACATTAACATGTTCGATTCTATAATAAAGTGACTCCACAAGCTTATTCAAAATTACTGACGATGACTTCTTCATTGATCCAAATAAGCCAAAAGAAAAATGATATCTATTTCTTAACAAATTCTTTTCTAACAAACCATTATCAAAGGTAGCATTATAATTAAAACTACACCTTTCATAGATTCCCAGATCCCTTGCTATTTTCTCATATTTTTTACCTTTTTTATATTTATCATCAAAATATCTAATGTGAAATTTTACCCTCCAGTATTTTTAAAAATGCTTAGGGAGTTCAGATTAACCCAAGACCATTAATTTTGTTAAAAGACCCCTACTAAACCAACCTTAAACTATCTGCGCTAATTCTAGGGTCTTTATGAGGTTCCAAATCGAAATTAGAAGCATATACTAATGGTAAGATCGCGTGACTTTATGGAAAGTCTAATCCCAAAAAAGAGTTTTTTAGCCTTGGATCATTATAAATATCTTCATATAACGACTTGTGACAGTTCTTCTCTAAACTTTTAGCATCAGGTATAAAGTCATGCATCAACCACTTATTCATTCTAACAGAAAAACTATATTCAATGCCTTGCCACTGTGACTTATTTAATTCATTAATTTAGCAACCACAGCCCAAAACTAAAAAAGTCTTAGAATTATACCGCTTTAGGGTTTTATCATTTACTACAGGTAATCCATATTTACGAGCGACACTATTAAGTTTACGTTCTGCCTGATAATCTCTTGTTTCATTAATAAGTTTGTTCCTTATTTGTCTCTTTTTAAAATAGAACTAGACTCAGACCAAAGCAAACTTTTAAGACCTCTAGGGTTCAGTACAAAAGTTGCTTTAAGGAATGACAGTCAAAGTATGGAAGAAACCTTCGTGACAAATTCGTGATCTATTACCCCAATTTCATGGCGTAATTTCCATTCCATGTATTGTAAGTAGTTAAATGATAATTCTGTTATAAAGCGATTTAAACCATCCTTAACTCTTTGACCACTCTTCGCCAAATTAAACGAAGAATTGGACTTGCCCTAATATTCTAATCCTTCAAATTTCATTATTTTCTTCTCAAATGGTAATCCAAAAAAAAAAAACAGACGCTGCGCATTACATCTTCAGTGTCATTGACTAATTTTTCATAAAGAATCCTTATAACTATCAAGGTACTTCTGCTGATACTCTTGAGCTAAAATAAAGCTTTGATGCCAAACTTTTATATGAAATAAAGGCTCATCGTGACTTAATTTAGACTTCATTATTCTTGAGGCTTCCGAGTTGCGTGGGTCTCTTATTAGATGTAAAAAAAATTCCTTCGGATAGTTCTTAAGAATATCAAGTCAAAAAACTTCATTATTAGGAGTTTTTAAGCCGTATTTTAGTTTGTCTATTTTATTAGTATAGTCTAATAAGAAAAAATCGATTATAGTCAGTAGGTTAACAGATTCTCCTTTAAAATTTTTGAGGAATTTTGGTAAAGACCTCCAAAAACAAAAAACTTCTTTTATGTCGTAATATTTCAGTGATAATTTCTTCCTTATCCTTTTCGTAGTAAATACTTTGTCCCCGTACTTATTAAAAAAACGGGCCATAAAGACAAATCACTTGGATAAATAGCAAGCCTTAAATGGCTGCCTAAGAGGTCCACATTAATAAAGTTCTACTTCGCATTGTCCCACCAAGATACACTACTGCATTATCAGTCATTCCTATTTCTTTTAAGTTTTATTTTTAAGGAAGTACTTGTAGTAAAAGCTCCTTAATATTTCTCGCGGTTCTGCACTTGGTCTAATCTCATTATAAGCAATATATCGAGCTACTATTTCCTCAAGTTCTTCAAATTTATCCTTATGACTCATTTCATTATCAGCTTGAATCAGAGGTTCTTTCAGCAAACACAATGCCTCTGCCTTATTAAGCTTTCTCTTTGCAATAACTTGGTTAGATGAATGAAGTGTTCTTAATACGTCAGCTCTTTGATTAGACGTTAGGAATAACTTCGGCCTTTTAGAACTATTCGACTTTTGTAGCCCATATCTAAAAGCCTTTTGAAGAGATGGCTCAATATATTTGTTAACACGTCTAGCAAACCCAAGCGCAGCGGCGGAGTAACTAATATTAGTGTCTTTTTTACCTTGATATATTTTTGTCAAATCGGTCACTCCTAAAAATTCAAAAAAATCTTGGTGTAAAGATGTATCACTTGCTTCTCGAAAATAATCATAGCTTCTTACATTAACTTGACTTTCACCAAATTCTAGTTCGAAAGATAGAATTAGTTTGTTCCAATCGAATAATTGCGAAGGTCTAGTCTGCATAAACTCATTAAATGACCAATGCGCACCCTGATGTATGCTCTGAGAATAAAGACTTTCAATAAAGCTATCCTGTCTTCGCAAATAGACCAGTAGCTTAACATCAAAACCCTCTGTAATAAGTTTTAGTGAAGACGCTAAAGTCATGGCATTACTATAACCTGTGTAAGGATCGCCTGAAAACTTTTCAGCGCTGATTATGATGTTGTTGTTTTGAGGGCACTGACTAACCTGTTTAAGAAAGGCTTTTCTAATGTGTTCTAAAACTTCAGTGTCGAGCTCATTCTTTTTCATCAAATCATATGACCAATCAGTTTCAAGATAGTTTAAACCTTGACTATTCAGGTACTTTTTTGATTTACGAAGAGACACCTGCAAACTCGTTGATCCCGTTTTATGTGTACCTATGTGAACAAATACAGTTTTTTTTTTCATACTAAATAACCAAATTTTCTTAGAGTCTAATTTTCAAAACCCCAGTTCGTTAAATTAAGATTGTCATAATGAGAAGTTGAAAATTCTTTAAAGTCAGTTGACAGTATTGGTATGTCAGCTTGAACTTCTTGTCTACTTTTAAAAAAAGAAATGTTATTAACTACTTTTTTACGTAAGACTGAATTGAGGTCTATTAATAACTTTAAGATTTCTTTTGTACGACTAGTCTTAAAGATTGAAAGCGTAGTGTAGCTTTTATTTGTTTTTGACTTCTGATTATGTTGCCCAATACTAAAACTGCTAATTAGCTGCATATTCGGCCTTGAAATAAAATCAATAATAGACTTGACCGTTTCCTGCTGATTATTTCTCATTAGTTCGTGCAAATAAACTAAAACATTTTTCTGCAAATAATATCCTCTATATTTTAATGCCAAAGGAAGTAAATAAGCTCATCCCTCCCCTTTATTTTTTCTATATATCCCTTAATGTAGTTTTCTGCACAACCTTTACAATTTTCCTTAACCAAATAAGCATACCAATGAACATAAAGTGAATAGAGCAAATTAGCTTGATTTCGAAGCGGGATGATAACTTGAATATTAATGTTTTTATCTTTCAAAACTTGAGATAATTTGTAAAATAATCTAATGAAGAAAAGACCTTAGGAAAGTATAATTCTCTTCTGAAATTATTTTAAGTTTATTTGCTTCCTAGGTTAAATTACACCATCTCTCTTTTGCAATAGCAGTAATATAAACGGACTGATTCGAGGAAATACAATCGTTGAATTTAACTCGGTTCGAAAATGGACCATAATATTCTGGAGATGATGAGCATCCTAAAAAATCTATTTGCAAACTCTTTTTAAGTGGATAAAACAATCTATTTTGCATTGCAGTTGTACCTAGTTTTGGGACGCCAATATGCAAGACCAAATTTTTAGCCATCAACGCGATTCTTTATAGATTCTTTCTAACTGATTAAACACAACCTCTGGTGAGTATTTTTTTAATGCGTAATTTCTAATCTTGGACGGCTGTATATCTTGATAATTATCGATTACTATCTTAATTGCTTTTAGAAAGCTATCTATTGAAAACCTGTCTACAACTTGGCAATAGAAGTCAGGAATAAGACCCTCTGGTCCACCAGCCTTTGTAACGACACACGGTAAACCGCAAAAAAGAGCCTCTATAACTGGAATACCAAAAGTTTCGAACTCTGATGCCTGAACATAAATATGACTTTCACCAAGAATATCTGCAACTTCTTGCTTAGATTTCCTACCCTCCATGGATATTTTGTTCTTATGCTTCATCACTTGTAAAAATTTCGCTGCCTCATCATAAAGTTTATCATTACCAACAATAACAAATTCCACAGAAAAGTGATCGGCTAACTTTTCAAATACTTGTAATAGTCCAAGAATATTTTTGTTTGGTGAAAGTGTGCTTACATGCACTAGCCTTAGAACTTCCGAAGGTTTATTATCCAAACATTTAAACACTTTTGGATCTACTGGGTTCGGAACAGACTCCCAATTTCCGACAAGTTCTTTTCCTACCATTTCCTCCCAAGCGTATCCTAAAGGATCACTTACTGGTAAGAATTTCGTCACCTTTTTGAAATACTTCTTGTAAGATGGTGGAACCAAACTCCCACTTTTTTTAATCATATATATTTCATGAGAGTGGAGATTCCAAAAAATAGGCTTTTTTAACTTTCTCATAAGATTTAAAGCTATCCTTATTCCTATCTCACCTTGCGAGCCGTAAACATGGATTACATCAGGTGGGATGTTTTTGAAATAATGCCTTTCCAAATAGCTACTCGCATGCTTAACAGCAACATTACTGTAAACATCTAAAAGCATTTTATTCTTCGAGAATCTTCTAAGGAGTGGGTTAAGAATTTTAACCATGTAGTCTACCACAGATAACTCAATCAAGAATGAATTACTCTTGATTGAGGTAACGCTCAATCTATTTTTAAGACCAAATGGACTACTGCGATGCGGTGAATTAAAAGCAAACATTACTATTTCATGACTTCTAGCCAACATCCCATCCATAATTACCGGGTACTTTCCCTGCTTTGCCTCTCCCTCAATTGGATATTTTCCTACCAGATATAAAATTCTCATAATTTCTTATTAATGTTTAATGAAAAGCCTTAACTGAAAAATTATCAGCGAATACTTTAGAACCAATAGAAACACGTTTAGTTATTTTTCCAGATTCCTCGAGCAAATCATTTTGAAACTGCGTCAAAAATTCAGCTAATAATTGAGGGTCTCGTGAAACTTGATAGATTGCGTCTTCCAGATTCTCAAAATCTCTTATCGCTGGAGAATTAACATTGACATGTGCGATTCTGTAATAAAGTGACTCCACAAGCTTATTCGAAATTACCGATGATGACTTCTTCATCGATCCAAATAAGCCGAAAGAAAGATGATATCTATTTCTTAACAAGTGCTTTTCTAACAGACCGTTAACAAATGTAGCATTATATTTAAATTAAACAACCTGTCTATCACTAAATCCCTTGCTTAATTTTAAGTGTTTAGAAATTTGATATTAATAAGTAAAAGTAAGCTTTTTCAATCATTTATAAGGATCTTAAGTTAGATGAATTCAAGCTAAGATAACTGAGCATATTTTCATATTACTGTACTAGGTTTGCTGCTTTCATTTTTAAGTTGTGTGAATGCCACCAAATCAAGAAAATGCCAGGATAGAAAAAGTTCACAATGTCAACCGTAAAATTCAAGAATAGCAGCATAATTACAAAATAACGATAAGACGTATCACCTGTAAGTCGATACACCCTTCGCCCTTCACGTTGCATTTCAATAAATAAGAGAATAAAAACTATCAGACCAATTATACCATAATTGAGCATGATCTTTAAAAAGCCATTATGAACCCTATTTCCAAAATTATAATTAGAAGACAATAAATCATCATCCTCAAAGCCTTTAACGCCAGTTCGACCATCGCCTAATAAAGGAGAATCATTAATTTTCGCAAAGGCATAACTGAAAATTACTGTTCGTGAATCAGTATCTTCTTGCAAACGACCTTCTACAAACGAATCGAAGTTGAAATTTATTATACTTAGACCAAAAGATACAACAGCCAAGAGAAATATCGAAACTCCGATAAATCGAGAAACTCCAAAACGAATTGAATTAAAAAATATCATCAATAATGTAGCTATAATTGCTGCCCTAGAACCTGTCAAAAAAGTGACAAAAAAAACGGGTAAAACAATCAAAACGATTTGCCTAATGGCAAACTTTGCCTGCCGATTAAGAAGTATTATACCTATTAATGGAATACTGACCATAGCGCCTTTAGCTTCGCCCTCCCAACCAAAAAAACTAAGTACCCTTCTGTTTCCCCCTAAATTGTTGAGTACTTCCTCTCCTGCCTTTCTTGTGAGAAAATTAGGATCGATAACAAATTGTAAAATACTTACAATGGCAGCAGCCCAAAGAAAATAGCCCATAAAACGGTAAATACCCTTTTGTGCTTTGTGTGTAAATCTGGTATTATCAATAATCAGAATTATTAAAAATACAATTATCAATTGGGCTGAGTAGAATAAATAGTTCTCTCCTTTTAAAAGACTATAACCATTTAACACGTATTTGGACGTAAACTCAATAGCTATGTAAATCAGAAAAAATTTACTGAATCGCGAAAATATTAAGTTTTGCTTAAACAAATAAGGGAGGAATAGAAGGGACATTATGAAAACTAATGGATATGCTGGAGGTACCCCTAGTATTTCAAAACTAAAAAAACCAAAAATGGGCAACAGGACGTATAACCAAATAGTTAAGTTTCCTATTTTACTATATAATGATGATCCTCTCAACTAAATTTTTCTTTGTAAAGATGACTTTAATTTATCAACCACAATACTATATTTGATCAATTCTTGAACGATCTCACGATTCTCACGTTGTTGTTCATTACTCAATAGTTCCAACTTATGTTTGGATCGACTTAAATCGTGAACATCATTAAAGTAAATACCCAAACGTTTTAAAAAAGTATAAATAGTACTATTGGAATTAATGTACAATCGAGCACCTTTCATAATAAGCGAAAGAATATTTCCTACACCCTGCTGACGACGCGCATTAAAAATTGCTATTCCCACTTCTCCTAGTACTTCCTCATACTCTGCCAAAGGCATAAAATCTTTCAAAAAAACAGCCTCGGCTCCCAAACCCTTTATAGCTTCCTTCTCAATCAAAACCTTATAGTCATCATCTCCATAGCTTAAAGGAAATACGAATCTCCATCCAAGGCTAGTGTACTTGGACAAAAAGGGAATAACTGGTATTGTTAAGGATGTGAGGTTAGCTGAGTTACCTATCAGAATTTTCGTTTTAGCTTTTGGAACAGTTTGCGGTTCCTTAATAACTTCTCCTAAGGGGTAAAATGTGTAGGGTAAAAAGCTGCTTTGAGGACCTAAAACCTTCAGCTTCTTGAAGTAATTGAACTCCTCTTCAAACAAAATTCCTACACGATCAGCTTTTTGAAGCATACTTTTTTGAAGCACATCACCATGGATTATTCCTCTTACTCTAGCTGCCTGTACTTTAAATAGATACCAATAATAACGAAGAGATAGGTTTAAATTATCGGTCCACTTGTGTGTCTTCCAAGAGTCAATACCTACTAACAGACGATTATTATAAACCTCAGCACCGTATACCAACCAGATTAATTCTGCTATATCCAGTCCATTAAGCAATTTGCATATCCGGTGATTTAGAGAATGTGCTACAATACGTTTTCCCCTAAGTTTATTAGGTGCGTCTTTCCAGTTCCAATCTTTCAACAGGCTATAATCGATATTCTCACTGAGCGAAAGAACTTGCTCTCGACTGCCACTGATGAATATAAAATGATTCTTTTTAGGAAAAGCAGATTCAAAAATTGCTACTGAAGCAGCAGCAAATTTATTGGCTTCTATGAGGTGATAAAATTCCACTAATTGAGGGAGTATTTTTTTACGGTATTAATTATATCTGTTTGATCTTTCTCATCTAACTCGAAGAAGAAAAGCAAACGCACCAAAGTCTCAGAATATCGGTCGCTATGCTTAAGCTCTATTTTGGGTTTACCCTGACGTTTGAGCATATAAGGACTTTGGTGTAAACTTAGGTAATGAAATACCACTTGAAACTCTTTGCTACCTAAATAAGTACTAAGGCCTATTCTATCACTATTGGTTTTACACGCTAAATAATACATCTTCGCGTTATTCGTAGCATATTTTGGAATTACAGGTAAGTCTACTAAATCCTTTTCTGCTAACTCTTGAAAAAACTATGGTATAGATTCCAAATCTTTTTCGTTGACATTGAATTTTATCCAAATGTTCTAATTGAGCGTATAAAAATGCGGCTGTAATATCGGATGGCAAAAAAGACTAACCGATATCTACCCAACTATATTTATCTACCTCCCCTTTAAAGAAGGCGGAACGGTTTGTCAATTTTTCCTAAATAAGATCGCTTAGCCCTCTGCCAGTTTTCCATTACATCAGAAACTTTTATAGGATATTTTATTGTTAGATTTTATTGATCAATCATTGCTCCTGTATCAAAAGCCCCTTCACTACGCAGGCAAGTGAAACCTAATTTAAAATTGTCGCTAGTTAAAGCTGATAGTATGGTATTAAAACCTTGATAGCGCGATAACAGGGAGTCATGAAAGACAATGAAAATTTGGAACTTTTTTATGGGCAACATGCACATACATGCAAAAGCAAAGAGATAATTTCTTTCAACATTAGGGTCATTTCCAATTATAACGCAGCTAATATATTTCCTTTGCATTGGACTAATTCCTTTTAATGCTTGGAAACCTTTTAACTCTAAAGAAAAGCAAGTACTCTAGATATTATTAGCGATTGCGTATAGATTTAAAAAGCGACATTACGAAGTTCTTCTGGAACAAGTAAACCGCCGATCCGTAGAATAGAAAAGAAGCAACAAAAACCAGAATTAAATTTACAATCTGAACATCAATAAATACAAAAAGGTATTCCATACAAACGGAAGTAAACCCGAAGGCAATGATGCCGCCAAGAAAAACCCATATTATTTTATTCATATAAGCTTTCAAACTCAAATCAATAACACTTCCAGCAATATAGATCTGAGGAAAAAAGAGAATAAGGGAGCTAATTAGAATAGACCACGCCACAGTAACGATAGATCCCATGTACAAGCCGATTGCTGTTGCGACTACCATAATTATTCCCGATACCAAATTCATCTTAAACATTTTCATGTTCGATCCCTGAGAGTTAAATATGGTCCCAATCAGTGTATTTAAAGATTGCGAAATGCCTACGATCGAAAGTATTTCAACTAGTGGTACAGCCCCCAACCAAGCCTCTCCTAAGAGAATGAAAATAATTTGATAAGCAGTCAAGTGAATGGCAATCATCAAAGGAACTGTAATACTACCTACAATAAAAGACACCTTTACGAAAATATCTGCAACCCTTTTCTTATCATCTTTAATTATGGAAAAAGAGGGAAATAACACCTTAGAGATAGTACTGGATATTTGTTTTACCGGTAAAAGCATTAGCTGATAAGCCCTACCATAGAGGCCTAAAGAAGCCTGACCTAGAAATTTACCAATCAATAAATTATCTGCATTTCGCATTCCGTAGCTCATCAAGCTTGTACCCATTAAAGGCAATCCAAAAGACATAAACTCCCTAAATATTTTCTTTGAAAAATTAAACTTTGGACGATAGTCAGAAGCCACCCACAAAGATACGGTAATCAAAATGTTCAAGGCTATGGTTCGCCAGACTAGAGACCATATTCCATACCCCATAAAAGCCATAATCAAGGCTAAAGCGCCACTGACACTAATCCCAACAAGCTTAGTAAAAAAGAGCTTACGAAAATCAAGGGCCTTTTTTAGTATGGCCTCCTGAACATAAGTAAAACCAAAAACAAAAAAATTAATAGACATTAACTGAACGATTCCGTAGAGTAATGGCTCGTCATAAAATATTGTGACTAACGGTGCAATGGCCAACACTGCAAGGCCCAACAGTATACCTAAAGTTAAGTTCGTCCAGAAAGCAGTATCCAAGTCCATCTGTTTAATTTCCTTTTTTTGGATTATAGCTGCGCCAAAACCGAAATCTTTAAATAGCTGTAAAACACCAGTAAAAACAACTACCATGCTTAATAGTCCAAACTCTTCTGGACTTAGAAGCCGAGCCAGTAATACTCCAATTACCAGTGTTAATCCCTGAACCGATATTCTTTCGATTGTTGCCCATTTTACTGCATTTAAGGACTTTACTTTAAGTTGTTTATCCATTTAAAATTATTATTTCGGTAAAGTACTTATAGCTCATATCTTTTTTAATACCATTCATAAACCTACGCCAAACCTTCCTTGAAAATAAAGCGGACTCATAAGTAAATAGCTCTTTAACTTTAGATATGTTAGCACGACTGTGTTTAAAACCTCTAAGCTCTTCAGGCTCATAACTGAAATTATGTGATACTCTAAATAGCTATAAAAATAATAAAATGTAAAAAATTGCATTACTAGTATTTTTTAATATTTTACATTTAATTTTTTTGATTTACCTAGTATCTTTTTTGTGCTTAACTTTATCTAACACTAGTTGTTATACTTCTTTCTATTATTATAATAAAACAAGATTTTGCTTATAATCAAATCTTGCTGCTGCATTGACAGCTCTGGGAAAAATGGAAGACGTACTAAGCTATTGGAATATCGATCTGACTGATATAATTCTTGGCCTTGATAACTATCTTCGAAGAACTTACTTTTATGTAGGGACAAATAATGAAATACTGCTAATATACCTTCTTCTTTTAAAAATTTTAAAAGAGAGCTTCTTTCTTCGATATTCTTACAAATTAAGTAGTACATATGGGCATTATTAGAAGCAAAATGAGGTATAAAAGGTAATCCAATTCCATATTTTTTATCCAATATACCTCTAAATGCATTATCATAATTTTGCCAGATCAACTTCCGTTTATCTTGTATACTATCTAGGTTTTCTAATTGAGCATATAGATAGGCGGCTATTATGTCTGAAGGTAAAAAGGAGCTGCCAATATCCACCCATCCGTATTTATCTACATCGCCTCTAAAAAAAGCACTTCTGTTGGTGCCTTTTTCTCTAATAATTTCTGCTCGCCCATTAAAACGCTTATCATTAATAACGAGCATACCACCTTCACCAGAAATAATATTTTTTGTTTCGTGGAATGAAAATGCAGCAAGATGACCAATAGAACCAAGCTTATGTTTTTCTCCATTTTTATTCATGTAAAAACTATCAATTGATTGTGCAGCATCTTCTACAACAAAAAGTTTGTATTTATCTGCAAGCTCCATGATTTTATCCATATCACAAGCAACACCAGCATAATGTACTGGAACGATTACTTTTGTTCGCGATGTAATTAACTTTTCAACTGTACTTTCGTCTATCCCAGGATGGTCTTTCCTACTATCTGCAAAAATAATTTTTGCACCACGAAGAACAAAAGCATTGGATGTAGAGACAAAGGTGTAAGAAGGCATAATAACTTCATCTCCTGGCTGGATATCTACTAAAATAGCAGCCATCTCCAAAGCGTCTGTGCAAGACGTAGTTAATAAAACTTTTTCAAAGCCCATTTCTTCCTCAAAAAAGCGATGGCACTTTTTGGTAAATATTCCATCCCCTGAAATTTTACCTGATTTTACAGCTTCGGTTATATAAAGTATTTCATTTCCAGTTGAGTATGGCTTATTGAATGGTATCATAATTCCAATAGTGATAAATATTTGTTGTTTTAATAGAGTTAAATCCTATAGTTTCATATAGTTTTCTTGCAGGTTTATTCTCATTTTGTGTTACTACTTGTATTTCTTTAAAGCCTAGTTTCTTTGCCTTGAAAATTGCACGATTTATTAATTCTTTTGCAATACCTCTTCCTCGGTATTTTTCATCTACAGCAACAAGTCCAATATCAGCAAGTTGGGCGGACTTTTTGTTTAATGTTGCAAATCCGACAATTTTGTTTTCAATTAGAATTATAATAATATCAATAGAAATTTCTTTAGATATAGATTTCTTAATCCACTCAGTATAAAGCTTCTCATATTCATTGTTTTTAAAATTCCCATCAATTTGAAATCTTGAATAAACTCCACTTTGTAAAGTTAAACTACGAATTTCATCATAAGAATGCTTTTCAGATGAAAAACTTATCGAATCATTAAATTGTTTTATTGTTTCTCGATCTATGATATTAAGTTTAAATATCTCTCTTTTATCAATCGGTTTAAGACCTTTTATATCTTCATTACTAAAGATATAAATGAGGTTGTATTTTTTAGATAGTAAAGATAATTCCTTTTGATTATAATCTTTTGAATTTTCAAGATACATTTCACCTATTTTCATCTCAAAAAAATCACTATCCCATTTTTTTTTATTGATTATCATTGTTCTCTGGACTAATTTTTTTTAAATATTCATAATAATTTCCCTTTAAATTTTTAATATTTTTTAAAACTAAATCATTGGAAATTAATTTCATTCTTATTCCTATCTCTTCTAAACAAGCTATTTTTAATCCAGTTCTTTTTTCAACTACTTTCACAAACTCTGTTGCTTCTGTAAGTGCTTCATGAGTTCCCGTATCTAACCAAGCAAAACCACGGCTTAAAATTTGCATCTTTAAATTTCTTTGTTTTAAAAAAATCTCATTTACAGAGGTTATCTCTAGCTCACCTCTATGAGATGGCTTAACCTTTTTAGCGATTTCAACGACAGAGTTGGGATAAAAGTACAACCCTACTACTGCGTAATTAGATTTTGGTTTTTCGGGTTTCTCTTCAATACTCACCACATTTTGATGTTCATCAAATTCTGCAACACCATAGCGTTTGGGATCATTCACATAGTTTCCAAAAATTACTGCTTTCTTGTCTTGTTTGACAGTTTTTACTGCATTGGACAATAGGCTTTGCAATCCAGCCCCATAAAAGATATTATCGCCTAATACTAAACAAACATCCTCATTTCCAATAAATTCTTCTCCAAGAATAAATGCTTGAGCTAACCCATCTGGACTAGGTTGTTCTTTATAGCTCAACTTTATACCAAATTGAGATCCGTCTCCTAATAATTTTTTAAAGTTCGGAAGATCATGAGGGGTAGAGATGATGAGAACTTCTCTAATTCCAGCCAACATTAAAACCGATAATGGATAATAGATCATTGGCTTGTCGTAAATAGGTAAGAGTTGTTTACTTACTGCCATCGTTAGTGGGTGGAGACGTGTTCCTGATCCTCCTGCTAGGATTATTCCTTTCATGTTTTTAAATGTTGAGTTGGTGATTTTTCTTGTAAAACTGTTAATTCGTGTATTTGTGGATTCGTATTTTTGTGACTCCGTAACTGATTTACATGTCCACGAATAAACAAATTTACATCAACTTTTTAATCTATTATTAAGTGCATTGAGCTGGTTTGTAATTTTTTCAATTTTTAACCGCATTGTTAGATAATCTTTTTCATCTATTAAATCTAAATCCTTTGTAATAATCAAAAAATTTAAAACTTCAATTGCTGAGCTAAAACTTTGGTTTATGAATCTTGATTTATCTTTGTTTGTATTTCTCGACATTCCCTCAGCAATATTTGCTGAAATACTTAAAGTTGCTCTTCTAATTTGTGAGGTTAAACCATATTTTTCATCTTTTGGAAAATCGGCAGTTAGTAAGTAAATATCTTTGGCTAGAACTCTTGCATTTTGCCATACATCTAACTTTTCAAAATAGAATTCGTGCATAATTGTTTTGTTTATTCGTAAATGTGTTGATTTGTTGATTCGTAGGTTTTAAATTTTAACGAATTTGCAAAATTACAGATATACAATTCCACGAATTTACACATTCACAAATTTACAATTTACTTATACTGCTCCTCATAATAATTCTGATACTCCCCACTCGTCACTTTCTGCATCCATTCTTAGATCATATCCTGATCTGTCCTTAACATAGGTGATTAGCTTTTCACTTGTTCCAACTGAATTTTCTAACTTTTCAAAATAGAATTCGTGCATAATTATTGTGTTTATTCGTAAATGTGTTGATTTGTTTTTTGTTAGATCATTAATTGGTTTGTAAAATGTTTGATAATCTTTAACCAAACAAATTTACAGATTTACAATTCCACGAATTTACACATTCACAAATTTACAATTTACTTATACTGCTCTTCATAATAATTCTGATACTCGTCACTTTCTCCATCCATTCTTAGATCATATCCTGGTCTGTCCTTAACATAGGTGATTAGCTTTTCACTTGTTCCAACTGAATTTTCTAACTTTTCAAAATAGAATTCGTGCATAATTATTTTGTTTATTCGTAAATGTGCTGATTTGTTTTTTGTTAGATCATTA
>Ga0307948_1000825_pt1 | contig 21240 bp, 19 predicted proteins | sample OrgLakmetagen280_FD_201824 | JGI IMG/M metagenome (GOLD analysis project Ga0307948, IMG submission 201824) | Saline water microbial communities from Organic Lake, Antarctica - #280 | ecosystem: Environmental > Aquatic > Non-marine Saline and Alkaline > Saline | place: Antarctica: Organic Lake...
AACGTCCGACCGAACCGAATTGAACGGCGGAGGTTGAGTTGGACGGAAGTGGCGAGGTGAGAGAGTTTCGGGCGGCGCAATATGTGCGCATGTCGACAGAGCATCAGCAGTATTCGACAGACAACCAAGCTGACAAGATTAACGAATACGCTGAGAAGCGCGGCATCGAGATCATCAAGACCTATGCCGATGATGGCAAAAGCGGGCTTTCCATCGGCGGCCGCGCCGCACTCCAGCAGCTGATTTCTGATGTTGAGACCGGGGCCGCCGACTTCAACGTCATTCTGGTTTATGACGTCAGTCGGTGGGGACGGTTTCAGGACGCGGATGAGTCTGCCTATTACGAATACATCTGCAAGCGCGCCGGGATCAACGTCGCCTATTGCGCCGAACAGTTCGAAAACGATGGCTCGCCCGTCTCGACCATCGTCAAGGGCGTCAAACGCGCCATGGCCGGTGAATACAGCCGGGAGCTGTCGGTCAAGGTCTTTGCCGGGCAATGTCGCCTGATCGAGTTGGGGTTTCGCCAAGGTGGAATGGCCGGTTTTGGCCTGCGCCGCGTTTTGGTGGACGAACGCGGCAACATAAAATCCGAGCTGAAGCGCGGTGAGCACAAATCATTCCAGACTGACCGTGTCATCCTAATGCCCGGCCCCGACGAGGAAGTCGCCTGGGTGGGCAAGATGTACCGCTGGCTGATCGAGGAGGATCTGACCTTCCGCGAGATCGCTGACCGGCTGAACGAAGACGGCGTCACCACCGATCTGGACCGGCCTTGGAATTCTGGCACGGTGCGCACCGTGCTGACCAACGAGAAATACATCGGCAACAACGTCTACAATCGCAGCTCCTTCAAGCTCAAAAAGCTGCATGTCGATAACCCGCCCGACATGTGGGTGCGTAAGGAAGGCGCGTTCGAGGGGATCGTACCGCTTGAGTTTTTCCTGACCGCGCAGGAGATCATCACGGCGCGGTCCGCCCGCCTGTCTGACGAGGAACTGCTGGATCACCTAAAACGGCTCTACGCCGATGCGGGCCAGCTCTCCGGGGTGCTGATCGACCAGACGCCAGACATGCCGTCATCATCCGCCTATCGCAATCGCTTTGGGTCCCTCGCCCGCGCTTATGAAATGATTGGCTATCGCTCGGACCGGGATCAGGAACGCATCGCGCTCAACAAGCGCCTGCGCGCCATGCATCCAGAAATCATCGCCCGCACTGAGGCCGCGATTGCGGATGTGGGTGGCACGGTGGTGCGCGATGCCAAAACCGACCTGCTGACCATCAATGACGAGATGGTGGTCAGCCTGGTGCTGGCGCGCTGCCAGCCGATGGCGGACGGCCGCCTGCGTTGGCGCATTCGCTTTGATCCAATGCGCTATCAGGCCGACGTCACGCTGGCCGTGCGTCTCGATCCAGAAAACCATGACGAGCTCGATTACTACCTGCTGCCTTGGCTCGACCTGCCGCGGCAGGAAATCAGACTTTGCAATCGCTCCAACATCGCCTTTGAGGCCTTCCGGTTTGAGGATCTGGGCTTCTTTTACGGCATGGCCGCGCGCGTTGGCATTCGCCGGAAATGGGGGTGACGCAAGGAGTTTGAGAAACAGACGCAAGTACAAAACATGAACAATTCAATCAAGCACGGGAGACCCCCCAATGATGACTGACACACCCGAGAGCGTCACGCTCGTCCCCATCGACCGGATCGAAGTCCTGAACTCGCGCGACCGCAATATGAAGGTCTTTGAGGAAATCGTCGAAAACATCCGCACCATTGGCCTGAAAAAGCCGATCACCGTGACCGAGCGCGAAGGTGCCGATGGGACGACCGCCTACTTACTGGTCTGCGGCGAAGGCCGCCTCAATGCTTTCCGCCTGCTTGGCGAGAGCCACATCCCGGCGCTGGTGGTCAATGTGACCGACGAAGACGCCTTTATCATGTCACTGGCCGAAAACATTGCCCGCAAAGGGCACCGACCGCTGGAAATCCTCGCTGACATCGAACTGTTGCTAGCGCGGGAATACAGCATCGACGACATCATTCAGCGCACCGGGCTGTCCGAAAAATACGTCCGAGACATCGTCTTCCTGCTGGAAAAGGGCGAGGAGCGCCTGATTGAGGCGGTCCAAAATGGCACCATTCCGCTGACCACGGCGCTCGAGATCGCCCGCGCCAAGCATGATGACGAAAGCTTGGGCGACATGCTGGAAGAGGCCTACAAGACCGGTCAGCTGAAAGGGCATCAGATCACCGATGCCAAGCGGCTCATAGAAAAACGCCGTGAAAAAGGCCCGAAGGTCGGTGGCGATCGCCCGAAGCTGCCAAATTCAGCCCATTCGCTGGTTAAAACCTACCAACGCGAGGTCGCCCGCCAGCACAAGCTTATGCTAAAGGCCGATCACGCGCAGCAGCAGCTTTTGCTGGTGATCCAGGGTCTGAAACGTCTTTTTTCTGACGAGAACTTCGTGACCCTCCTGCGCGCCGAAGGGCTCGACAGCCTGCCCAAATACCTCGCCGACCGTATTGAAACCGCCTGAGCCTCGAAAGGACACGCCCATGAATGACCTCAGCACCGTAAAACCGCTCTACCCCGGGGCCTTCCCGCCACCGGGCGCCGATGAGAGCGATACGCCCTATCCCATCGCACCCTTGAACCTGATCCTCGGCTTTGATCTCGAAACCTGGCAGATCCCGCTGGAGGAATTGATGCCATCAAAGAAGGTGCCGGACGGCGTGATGACCACACGCAAGTTTAAGCAGATCGTCTCTTCAATCCGGGAAATCGGGCTTATAGAGCCCTTGTCGGTGATCAAGCCCGACCCGGATGCGCCGGGGTTTCTGCTGCTGGATGGCAATCTGCGCGTGCTGGCACTGAAGGAGCTGGGCCAAGACACAGCACCCTGCCTGATCGCCAAGGATTTCGAAACCTACACCTACAATCACCGCATCAATCGGCTTTCAACGGTGCAGGAGCATTACATGCTCCGCCGTGCGATCGACAAAGGCGTCAGCAAGGAACGGCTGGCGCGCGCCTTCAACGTCAACCTCTCCACGATCAATAGCCGGATCAACCTGCTGCACGGGATTTGCCCCAAGGCGGTGGAACTCTTGCAGGACCACCAGTTCACCCCGGACGTGACCCGGCACCTGCGCAAAATGAAGGCGGCCCGTCAGATCGAGGCGGTCGAGTTGATGATTGCGGCCAACACGATCACGTCTGCCCATGCGGACGCCCTCCTCAAGGCGACGCCGCCGGAACAGCGCAACGATTACACCCCGCCCCGGCCGGAGCAGCCCAAAGGCGACCCGCTGGAGCAAATCGTCAGGCTCGAACGCGAGATGAGCCAGGTGCAGGAAAAATACAAACACGCCGAAGATAATTACGGCTCGGAGTTGCTGAACCTCGTCGTCGCCAAGGGCTACCTGAAAAAGCTGATGGAGAATGAGGCGGTGCGGTCTTACGTCGCCCGCCACGCGGGAGAAATTCTCGAGCAATTTGATCTGGTTTTGAACACCCTCAGCATGGAGGAGGCCGTTGAACAGGCGGAACGGCAGGAATTGGGGGCTGCAGGGCAAAACGACGCAGAGCCGGATGAACAGGCGGGCTCAGCTCGTGAAGGCGACGGGGATGACGAGCTTGTGGAGCAGGTGTGAAAACGGCCTCGGGACAACGAAACCTCGACAACAGGCTGCGGTGACCCTGCATTCTTGAGGCTGGGTGCCGCCCCACCCTGATGGCACACTTCGGCAGCCTTCAAAGCTGATGCTGCTCAGGCTTGCGCATCATGCCCCGCTCAACTATCAACGCTCTGCATAGCGATCTCAGTTTTGCCAAAGTGAAGTTTGGTGCAAGAGCTGCAGCGACCTGGTCAAGACTGAAGTGGCAAGATCCGTTGCGCAGTGCGAGATATCGTTTTTCTTTCAAAAGATTTCAAATTGGGGCTGTTCGCGGTCGCAGCATAATGCTATCACTCGATAGTGAACGATGACGTTAATTTGCGACCAGTCGAATCCTGCATATCCCAAGGTGCCTTCAGGCAGTCCTTGTGCGGTAGCCTGAAAAAAGCATCACACTTCAATGACTAGTAAGCGCAGCAATCTCCAGGAAGACACGCACTTCCGCGTCCTTAGGCTTCTTCAAGACAATCCGGAAATGTCACAGCGAGAGCTGGCTGCGGCCGTAGGGATCAGTGTCGGTGGCACGCACTACGTACTGAACGCATTGATTGAAAAAGGTCTCCTCAAGCTGGGCAATTTCACGGCCGCTGAGGACAAGCGGCGCTATGCTTACGTTTTGACTCCGAAGGGCATTGCCGAAAAGACCGCCATCACAAAGCGCTTTCTTGCGCGCAAAATCGAAGAATACGAGGCGTTAAAGTCCGAAATCGACGAGTTGAGTAAGGAAATCGGTGTAACGGGCATTCCGCAGAGCGGAAATTAGGTTGGTGCGCTCATCAAACCCCATCTGCGAATACTGATGGCTGCAAATCTGCACCTACAATTGAAACACAAACAAAAATTATGACAGAAAAACTTAAAATCACCGTTGTTGGCTTGGGCTATGTGGGCATGTCCCTCGCCGTGCTACTCGGACAGCGCCATGACGTGTTTGCACTCGACATCGATGAAGATCGGGTTTCGCAGGTGAATGCCGGTAGAGCGACAGTTGTCGACGCAGTGATTGAAGAGGTGATGGGTCGTGAAGACCTGTCACTAGTCGCGACGACCGATCCGACTTTTGCTTATTCACAGGCTGACTTCGTGATCGTAGCGACGCCCACAAACTATAATCCTGACAAGAATTACTTCAACACAAGTTCTGTTGAAACAGTCATAGATCAAGCACGCGCCCACAACCCGACAGCCACAATCGTGATCAAATCGACCATCCCGGTCGGTTTCACAGCGCAACTGCGCGCAGACCGGGGTGATGACAACATCTTGTTCTCCCCCGAGTTCCTCCGTGAGGGTCAGGCGCTGCATGACAACTTGCACCCCAGCCGCATTGTGGTTGGTGGTCGCGGACCACAGGCTGAGCGCTTCGCGGGCTTGCTCAAAGATGCATGTCTTGATCCAGACGTCCCTGTCTTGCTCACCGGATCCACCGAAGCTGAGGCGATCAAGCTTTTTGCCAATACCTACCTCGCTATGCGCGTGGCCTTCTTCAACGAGCTTGATAGCTTTGGGCTGGCACGTGGGCTGGATGTGCGAGGAATCATCGATGGTGTCTGTCATGATCCGCGTGTCGGAGACGGTTACAACAACCCCTCATTTGGATATGGTGGGTACTGTCTGCCCAAAGACACTCGTCAGCTCCTCGCCAATTACGAAAACGTACCGCAGCACATCATGCAGGGCATTGTGGACGCCAATTCTTCACGCAAGGACTTCATTGCGCAGGAGATCCTCAAACGAGCGCCAAAAGTGGTTGGAATTTACCGGCTTGCGATGAAGCAAGGGTCGGACAACACCCGCAGCTCCGCGATCCAAGGCGTAATGAAGCGCCTCAAGGCTAAGGGCGTTGAGGTGATCCTGTATGAGCCGCTGCTGGATGAAGACCTGTACTACAATTCGGAAGTGGTTCGGGATTGTGATGCGTTTCTTGAGCGTGCCGATCTGATTGTAAGCAATCGGTTGGAGGCAGCGCTTTTTCCAGTTCAGGCGAAGGTGTTTACGCGTGACCTGTACGGGGTAAATTGACGTTGGAACAGCACGTTTCGACCGCTCTGCCCCATAGTTTACGTTATCGGGCGTTTGGGAGAGCTAAGTAGCATGAATAAATTGGAATAGCAGGATCAATCGGTTAGATGACAAGCACTTTCCCGAGACCCTATTGAACACACTAGAACCGTCATTTCTTTCACTGCAGAGGCAAGAATTTTGAACAAAGACTACATCGTAAAAGAGATCGCACTTGCAGGCTTTGGCCGCAAAGAACTCGACATTGCAGAAACAGAAATGCCGGGCCTGATGGCGCTGCGCACGGAATACGGTGAAAGCAAGCCGCTGGCCGGTGCGCGTATCGTTGGATCCCTGCACATGACCATTCAGACGGCTGTTCTGATTGAAACGCTTGTAGAGCTTGGCGCGGATGTCCGCTGGGCATCTTGCAACATTTTCTCAACCCAAGACCACGCAGCGGCTGCGATTGCCGAAGCTGGCGTGCCTGTATTTGCGATCAAGGGCCAGTCGCTAACCGAACATTGGGACTACCTTGACCGGTCGTTTGCATTCCCTGAGGGTGCGAACCTGATCCTTGATGATGGCGGAGATGCAACGCTGTACGTTCTGCTGGGTGCACGCGTTGAGGCCGGTGAAACTGATTTGATCATGGTGCCCACATCTGAGGAAGAAGAAGCCGTCTTTGCCCAGATCAAAAAGCGGATGGTAGAAACGCCGGGCTGGTTTACCAAAACCAAAGCAGCGATCGTTGGAGTGTCCGAGGAAACAACAACTGGCGTTCACCGCCTCTACGAACTCCAGCGCGAAGGCCGTTTGCCGTTCCCCGCGATCAACGTGAACGACTCTGTGACCAAGTCGAAGTTTGACAATAAATACGGGTGCAAGGAATCGTTGGTCGACGGCATCCGACGTGCCACTGACACAATGATGGCCGGCAAGGTTGCCGTTGTGATGGGCTACGGCGATGTCGGCAAAGGGTCGGCTGCATCGTTGTCCGGTGCGGGTGCACGTGTAAAGGTAACTGAGGTCGATCCGATCTGTGCATTGCAGGCTGCGATGGACGGATATGAAGTTGTTCTGCTTGAAGATGCCGTTGAAACAGCTGACATTTTCATTACCACAACAGGTAACAAGGATGTCATCCGCATTGAGCACATGCGCTTGATGAAAGACATGGCGATCGTCGGAAACATTGGCCATTTTGACAATGAAATTCAGGTCGCAAGCCTGAAAAACCACAAGTGGACGAACATCAAAGAACAGGTCGATATGATCGAGATGCCAAACGGCCATCGGCTGATCTTGCTATCCGAGGGACGTCTTTTGAACCTCGGCAATGCCACGGGCCACCCGTCGTTTGTGATGTCTGCCTCGTTCACGAACCAGGTCCTCGCTCAGATTGAACTTTGGACAAAAACGGACGAATACGCACCCGGCGTCTACATCCTGCCGAAACATCTCGACGAGAAAGTAGCGCGCCTGCACCTCGACCGTATCGGTGTGAAACTGTCCAAACTGGACGCAGACCAAGCCGCCTATATCGGCGTCAGCCCAGATGGCCCGTTCAAACCCGAACACTACCGCTACTGATAGAAAGCAATTTATGTCACGCAAAGACTATATCTTCACCTCTGAGTCCGTCTCCGAAGGCCACCCAGATAAATTGGCTGATCAAATCTCTGACGCGATTGTCGATGCCATGCTTAAAGATGATCCAGAAGCACGTATTGCCGTAGAAACCATGGTAAAAACGGGCATGGCCATCGTGGCAGGGGAAGTTCGAACGTCTACGTATATTGATTTGGAAGAACTCATTCGAGAAGTGATCTTGGATATTGGCTACGACAGTAGTGATGTAGGGTTTGATGGCGCATCTTGTGCCATTATCAATGCCATAGGTAAGCAGTCATCAGATATTGCGATGGGTGTTGATGAGGCAGATAATAAGGCGCTAGGTGCTGGCGACCAAGGTTTGATGTTTGGGTATGCCAGCAACGAAACAGAAGTGCTCATGCCAGCGCCTATTTTCTATGCCCACAGATTGGTAGAACAGCAATCTAAAGTAAGAAAAAATGGACAGTTGGCTTGGTTACGCCCGGATGCGAAAAGCCAGCTGACCCTGCGGTACCGAGATGACAAACCCGTCGGCATAGATGCAGTAGTTCTATCGACACAGCATGATCCCTCCATCAGCTTAGGCGATTTACGCGAAGCGGTAATGGAAGAAATTATCAAGCCAGTACTTCCAAGTGAATGGTTAACCAGCGATACGCAATTCCATATTAACCCAACAGGCAACTTTGTTATTGGTGGCCCTGTCGGGGATTGCGGCCTTACCGGCCGTAAGATTATTGTGGACACGTATGGTGGTATGGCACGCCATGGTGGTGGTGCATTCTCTGGCAAAGACCCATCAAAAGTAGACCGCTCAGCTGCCTATGCTGGCCGCTATGTGGCTAAGAATATTGTAGCGTCAGGTTTAGCGGACCGTTGTGAGATTCAGATCTCTTACGCGATTGGCGTTAGTGAACCTACTTCAATTTCTATCGACACGTTCGGGACAGGAAAATTAACGGATCCCGAAATTTCTCTGCTTGTGCAAGAGCACTTTGACTTAACCCCCGGTGGGTTGATAAAAATGTTAGACCTTAAGCGGCCAATCTATAAACAAACGGCTGCATATGGACATTTTGGTCGTGAGCTGCCTGATTTCACTTGGGAAAAGACAGACAAAGCTGATGTACTTAGGAAGGTCTTGTAGGATCACTTCAGACTTTACAGGCTACCTCCTGCCTTTCTTTGCGATATTACTTTTCAAGACTTTTCACGTTATCGGTCATTTAGGAAGTGCACCTTTGAGACGGGCACACCCCTGGATGCGTCTTGAATAGAGAAAAATGAGACGTCCGAGATCATGACATTTAAACAAAATCAAAGACTTACAGATTTAGTGGCCTTTATTGAGACGTATGCTGATCTTGAGAAACCCCTGAGAGTGCTGCCATGATCAATCGCGTGGCAGCGCGCCTATTCAGCGGCGCCTCGGCCGGGGTTTTTCGGGGCATGGCCACTCTGGCAGTGGGCAGTGGCATTGGCCGGCTTGTCGGAATCGCCACGATTCCTGTCTTGACCCGGCTATACACGCCGGAAGATTTTGGCGTACTGGCGGTGTTCATGGCGCTAGTGGCGATCCTCGCCCCTCTGGTCACACTGCGCTATGCTTTAGCGCTGCCGTTGCCGCGCTATGATGGCGGAGCGATGAACCTTCTGGTTCTGTCAATAGCGCTGATGTTGGTGCTGTCGACTGTTATCGCGGCCATTCTTTGGACATGGGGTAACCTGCTTCTTTCGCTGGTATCGATGGAGGTTCTGGCTCCCTGGTGGTGGGTGATCGTGCTGGCCGTTATTGGCACGGCCCTTCTTGAACTTCTGACAATGTGGGCAACGCGAAGGCGTGCCTACCGTGTGATCGGGCAGACAACTGTTACACAGAGCATGGTCGCCGCACTGGTTAAGATCGGGTTTGGGGTGGCGGCTGTACAGCCGCTGGGGTTGCTATTAGGTCAGGTTATGGCGCAGGCAGGCGGGATCGTGCGACTGCTGCGCGGTTTCGGAGCTGAGTTACGGGCCAACCGGCGCTATGTCAGCCTCAAGCGCGTGCGGATGGTAGCCCTGCGCTACAAGGGCCTTCCGACTTGGCGCTTGCCTTCGCAGCTCCTAATGGTCTTTTCCATGCAGGCGCCAATTCTAGCCTTTTCAGTGCTCTATGACAGTAGCACAGTCGGTCAGATCGGACTTTCCCTGACCGCTGTGGCCATTCCAATCGCGGTGCTGGGCGGGACAACATCCCAAGCTTATTTCGCAGAAATATCTCGCATAAGCCCAAGAGATCCGCAAAGTCTCTATGCAGTTACTAGGTCCACTTTGAAGACAATGCTGGTCGTCTCATTGGTTCCATCGCTTATACTCTTCGCATTTGGCACGCCAATGTTCACGCTTCTGCTAGGGGCAGCATGGGCGGAGGCTGGGCGATACGCCGAAATTCTCTCAGCTTACCTGTTGGTGCAGTTTGTCAGCAATCCGATTTCAAAGATCTTTTCCGTTCTGCGGATGGAGTGGGCCTACTTACTGATCAACTCCCAGCGGATAATTTTAATCACTGGAGGCTTCCTGGTCTCCGGCTTCTTTGACCACGACGCAGAAACTGCGCTTATACTGTTCGTTACCCTTACATCCCTGCATCGGTTAGTCGTTTTGTGTCTCACTATTTTGACCCTCCAGAAAAGGATAAACCACTCTGTCACCTTACAGGAATAGCGTCGGTGACAGAGTGTCCATCACACATCAGCGCCTGCAGAAGTGCGGGATCGTCTCCGGCCTATCCCCAGCAAAGCCATTCAATAGGACATCGTCGGACCAGCCTTCATCATGGGCCGCGAGAACAGCGGCATGACGTTGCCGACCGACCGCCGCGACATGCATCCCGAGATCAATTCCAGCAAAAAAGCACATCCGCGATTACGCCCCCCCAGTTGGGGCGAACGCCTCATCCGCAAAGCCGGATCAACAAGCTTCCTTCGTAAAAAATTTCAGCCACCGTGCTGAAAACTGAGCTACCGCAGAATAACTAAGAAAGGCATTTTTTGATGTCAAATACGATCCTTTTAAAGAGTTGGTGGTTCAACGTAGGAGACGGGTTCGTAAAACTCGGCGCTGAGCACCTGCTAGGAAATCTCTTCGGTGCACACACAATTTTTCCGGTCTCTGCGCTCGGTGCGAACAAATTCTCTATGCTTCCGCGCGATTCGTATAAGCCCAACTTTCCCTCACTTCTCGATGTTTTCGACGGGTCGGCTGAGAGGATCGTCCTCGCTGGCTGCGTGCTCAACGACCGGCTTGGCAGAGTAGCTGATAAGATTGAACAGATGCGGCATCGGCCCAAGATCATTTTTCTGGGTGCGGGGGCGCGAAACTACGATGCTGCGACAGTAACGGTTGTTGGAGACATCCTGAAACGACTACAACCAGACCTGCTTGTCACGCGTGACAGTTCTGCACTCGAACACTTTGGGGGGTTTTTTCGCCATGCACGTCAGGGGATCGACTGCGCCTACTGGGTTTCAGACGCGGTTCCCGCACTGCCAAATCGGAAAGATTACCAAATCCGCACTTTCAACCGAATGGCAGATCCTGGCTCTGGTGATGAACCTGTCCTGCGTCTAAACCATAATCCCTTCCGCCTTACAGTTGAACCAAACGGCCGTGTACTCCGCCGGGCAATTTACCACCTTGCGAAGCGAAAGAACGCAGCAATCCAGCCGAGCGATTTCATATCGGACGACATATCGGAGTATCTGCGCCTCTACAGCGGCGCGCGCGAGGTCCACACGGATATGGTCCACGCAACAGTCGCCAGTGCGGCTTATGGCACGCCCGTCCGCATGTATTATCGAACTCCCCGTCAGGAGGTAATCACTAGCGTGCTGGGTGAATCAGTGCTCGAAAGCATGACTACCGTTGACACGGTTGAACTCCAGTCTCGTAAAGCAAACGAGGCTCGCATACTTTCCGAGTTTCTCAAAAGATGATCGGCGACCAAAAACTCTTTGTCGGAGGGATCGAGCGGAGTGGGACAACGCTCTTAGGCGCATCGCTTGCGCGTTTCGTGGCGGGCCTTGTCATACCTGAAGCCAATTTCAAAGCTGCTCTCATCTCTTCTGATGGCAGCCAACACGACAAACTTTTGCAAATCAAGAAAAACTTTCGGTATAGGATATGGGATCTTGATAACACCGCGGTGGCCGATGCAGTTGTTCAAGGATTGCCCATTTATGACGCTATTGTCTATGCGGCAAAGGCGAGTTTCCCATCGCTGCCGAACTCAAAGCTGATTATCGATCATACGCCCGACAACTTGGCAAAGGCCTCAATTATCGACGAGGGTTATCATCCTTTGGCATTTCTTTATGTTATACGGGACCCACGAGCAACTGTGCTGTCGATCATGCGGACGGATTGGGGTCTTCCAAGTGTCCGATCGGCTGTCGAATTCTGGTGCCGGCGCTATGAGGAAGATTTACGCGGCCTTGAACATCTTCAGGCCAAGTCGGCCGACCGTTTGCACATAGTTCGCTATGAAGACCTTTGTATGGATGCTGAGGCGACGGTTAACTCGGCAATTAAAGATCTGCGCCTGCCCATCAACAACGGCGGTCAGAGCGGTCTGCTTGTGCCGCGCTATACAGCTTCACAGCACACTCGATTGTTTCAACCTGCTGTAGATCTGCGGAGCTGGAAGCACGCGCTCACAGCATCGGAGGTGGCATACATAGTGGATGCGACCTCCAATGCTTGGTTTGCCAGCAGGTACAACTTCGAGAATGAGACCAAGGCCACTACTCCAGTCTTGCCTTTTTCTGACCGCCTGCGGGAGCTCCGTAAGCCACTCCACAGAGCCAGCGCGCACTTGCGCCGCCGCCGCCGTGGCCTTGAGGCGTTAGTTATTTGAGCGCACGATGAAACCGAAATTCAAAACTACAGTAGCCAACCAGCCATGAACATGAAGATTGTTACCACATTTGTAAACGCAGGTGCGAAGGGCGCTGAGACGCGCCACCGGCGTATGGTCGAGGTACTCCGGCACCATAATTTCCAGGTCATGGTCCAGACATTGGATACCGAGGCGCGACCAAAGATCCTGCCACTCATTCTACGCAAGTTGGGCGCAGGCTTTATGACTGGATGCAGATCAGTTGGCGCCCAAGATGCGTATTTTGCCTTCGATCCCTACGTCTTCATTGGCGGAGCCCTTGTTGCGCGCGTTCGAGGCGCGCGGTCGCTTTATTTCTGCCGCAACGACCAAGTTTATCAGCAGCGTGAGATACATCGGCACAAAGGTCGTCGGGGATATGTTCCTATTCGTCTGTATGTTCTCCAGCTCGGTTGCTTAATCCTCTGCTCTCAATATATCGTACAATCGGACTTTTCCAGACAGAGACTAATAAACCGATTTTGGTGGTTCTTCGGGATTAAAAAAGAGGGTAAGATTTGTGTCTTGAATAATGACCTCCACTTTCCGCTCGCGCAGCTGCGCAACCCTTGGGACGAAGCAGTGCTAAGGGTTGCTTTCATTTCAAACTCCGCCTGGGATAAAAAGGGGTTTGATTTTATCGAAAGATTGGTGACAGATCCAGCATTCTTAAGCGCGAAAATTGATTTTCGGCTAGTCGGAAAGGGTTCGGCGTTCGACAAGATCGTCACGTCGGCTGGGCTTGCGGTGTCATCTGGGAAGTTAACGCACATAGGCTACATTGATGGCCCGGAGCCAATCCCTCGATTGGCCGATGTGGTCCTCGTTCCATCGGTAGTTGACCACTTTCCTAATTTGCTAATAGAGTGTGCCGCTCTCGGTGTCCCGATGCTACTCAGCGACATAGAGGCTCATCGCAATATCTTTCCGGAACATCCAGCCTACTTCCCGTTGTCAACGACGCCGGCCGAGGTCGTCATGCGTTTGATGGCGCTACATGAAGACCCACAAGAGCGGTTTCGCATTGCGCGGCAGCAGCAAATGGCAATCGTGCACTTGGCGGACGCATGGCAAAAACCGCTGTGTAGACTTTTCGGGGACAGCTGAGTTGTTTCAGACCCACTGTAAATTGGCGTTTATTGTCACTTCTCTAGACGCTCCGGCTATTGCCTATCCTGCGGAAAATGAGGGTAGCTATTTCCAATGACGATCCGACTTCCATCATTTCCGCACATAAAAAAATCTTACCTAGCAGGTGGGCTGCTACTCTGGTCGATATTAACCGCCGGCTTTAGTAGTGGCGCTGTCTTGGGCCAAGTCGATAAGATCGTAATGGTGGTGCTGCTCTTTAGAGCAGTAGTCATGTTTCGTCCAAAGGTCCAGCCGAGGTCATTGTTGCTTATAGTATCAACGGCGCTCTATGGACTTTTTTGGATGTTGGACTGTACGTTTTCAGTCTGCGGTTCATCCGTGGAGGGAACAGGAACAAACGTCCTTCGGTTTGTAATTTATTATCTGGCCTTCGCCGTCCTCCGTAACAACAATGCCGTCCGTATTGCCCCCCAGGTTGTTCTGTTTTCGCTGATATTTTTCGTCCTCGGACTATTCGCACAGGGGGATTTCAGCGTGCTACAATCACTCGGCGCACTCGGACAAGATCAGTTTTGGAATTCTTATCGCTTCGGCATCGAAAATGAAACTAACAACATCAATTACACTGCGATGGTGTTGGCTACACTCGTGCCATTTGCTTTTCCCAGGCAGCCGGCTGATTTAATAGGAATTTTAGCCCTCGTCTGTATAGCGGCTCTTGTCATTGCAACGTATAGTCGTAGTGGCCTCGCCTTGTACGGTGTACTCTTAATACTAAGTGGTATCTCAATTTGGGGCTTGAGTGTCGGGCGCACTATATTCCTCGTGGCTCTGTGCATCGGCGCATTTATGACAATTAAATCATTGGGTTACTTCTCATTTAGATCATTTGATTTGATCAACGACGCTTCGGGGGCTGCGCGCCTTGCCGTGTTTGATGTTTTGTACAAGCTTCAGCCGTTTGGGCAGAAACAAATCCTAAGCGACTACTCACAGATCGGAGCCATCGATAATGCGCTTATTAGGCACCTTGTCGGATCCGGTTCTCTGTCCATTCTGATCCTAGTTCCCGGCATAGCCCTAGCGTGGCAAGCAACCCGTCACCTTGTCCAAAATTTGCCTGAAAATCGGGCGGCTATTGCTGCGCTTGGCTGGCTTATGACTGTGATCTTGGACGACCAGGTCTTCAGTCTCTGGGGTGCCTTCGTTCTTGCTTGGTTCGGCTCAAGGCCTACCACAAATACTACTTATTTAAGCGCGCTCCAAACCAAGGAGGTGGTCGGCAAAACTGTGCCAGCCCAAGCGTCACGATCTTGTTGACGCGAAAAGTCGGCGCATGGGTTCACTGGTAGCTTAGATGGGTTCCATCGAACTTTCAGAAGCCTACGCCGGACTTCGCGCCAGACACAACTCACTAGCCGAGATCAGCACCAAGACAACTATCACGGCACACGCAAACCGCGGCGCTGGGTGAAAGTGAAACCAATAAGAAAACGAGTTGACCCAAATGCCTATTCAGAAATTACAGGCGGCAAATGACCGATAAACTCATGAAAGACAAATTGGATACGATACGACCGAAGTTTTATATTGCGATCCGTCGTTTTTTTCGTCTGTATGTTTCTACACGTCCTAAGCTATATGCAATATACGCGCGGGCGAGGAGGCTTCCATTCCGGCTTGCTAGGGAAACTCAGGTGGTCGTTGATAGTTATCCTCGCAGTGCTAACTCATTTTTTGAAGCCGCCTTCACGAAGGCGCATGAAGGTCGTATCGAGGTGGCACATCATTCCCATTCGGCGGCCCAGGTTCTATCGGGTGCTGCACGTGACCTTCCTTGCATCGTACTCGTGCGAGAACCTGAGGCCGCGATTGCATCTTTCTACGAGATGCATGAAGGGCAATACCCGATATGGCTTTGCACGCAGGAATACGTAACGTTCTATTCCACTCTTGTTCCGGCACTCGACAAGCTGATGATCATAACCACGGAAACGCTCGAAACCCGTTTCCATAGACTGATGGTAACGCTGCGTGACAGCTGGAACCTTCCTGTAGAGCCCTATGAGATTGACGCGGCCATGCGGTCGGAGCTGTATCAAATGGTCGACAAGACCGGGAAAGCGCGAAACGCAAGCGAAACTGAGCGGTACTCTGAGCGCGTAAGTTCGGAAGAAAAAACTCAGCGTCGCGCCGATCTTAATGCGATCCGAAGGATGGTACGCGATCCCGATAATGCACACAGTCTCGGCAAAGCGCGGGAACTCTACGAAAGGTTCAAACACAATGCGTTATGATACAAAATCCGGGAGGGCGACTTGATATGCGGATAGCTTTCATTGGGGGATGGCTCTCTTGGCATTCCTTTGGTGTGAAGGAAGTTGTAGAGCACCTGTCGGCGGCGCTTGCTGCGCGTGGACACGACGTTCGTGTGTTCGGTATCGCTGACGAGGGGTGGCGCGAGGGCGGCGCGAATAATTGGTCAGGGGCTCCGGCTCAAGCCTTTGATAGCATTGGGCCTAATAGATTCGGTTTTACGCCCGGTCTTCAGTCAGCGATCGAAGCATTTCGCCCTGACGTTATCCACGCGCACGGTCTCTGGATATATGGGTCTTTGGTATCTTACCGTCTTGGGCGGCGCGGGTTTCCCAACGTAATTTCGCCCCATGGTATGCTCGACCCCTGGGCACTACAACAGTCTCGAAAAAAGAAGTTGATTGCCAGAAAGCTGTTCGAGGACGGTCACCTACGTAATGCCACCGCCATTCATGCGCTCAACACTGAGGAGTCAGCTGCAATTCGCGCATATTGCCCAGAAACGCCGGTAGCAGTGTTGCCCAATGGGGTTGACCTTCCCGACCCGACAACGGTGTTGCCGCCACCTGCATGGCGCGCCTTTTTACCGAGCAACGCACGGGTCTTGTTGTATCTCGGGCGCCTGCATCGAAAGAAGAACCTCTTGAGCCTTATTGAGGCCTTTGCCGCTACGAAATGCAATCCATGGCACCTCGTGATCGCGGGTCCGGATCAGGATGGAGAAGAGGCAATTTTACGCGAATCTGTGGCTGCTCTAGGTATTTCAGAACGAGTTCATTTCGTTGGGAGCCAATTCGGTGCCGACAAGACAGCAAGCTTTGCAGCAGCAGACGGGTTCGTGCTGCCGTCTTTGTCGGAAGGCCTACCGATGGCGGTGCTTGAGGCCTGGGCAGCGCAAGTTCCAGTTTTGATGTCTGAACAGTGTAACTTGCCCAACGGCTTTGTAGAACGAGCCGCATTATCCACCGGAGTGGAAACAGACACTATCGCACATACATTGCGAAATTTTTTTGCAATGCCGCATAGCCGGCGTGCGGCGATAGGTGCGCGGGGCTTCAGCTTGGTTTCGAGAGACTACTCCTGGGTCGGAGTGGCCTCCCATTTCGAAACGCTCTATGAGTGGTGTCATGACCAAGGTTCCTCGAAAGCGCCAAGCTTTTTAAGTGTCACGCAGTCAGGGGTTAGCGTATGATGCAGCGCGAAGTGAGCGTTACTCCAGTAATATGGGCTCGCGCGGCTGCAATTGAAGCACGGGGAACAGGTCAGTTGATTAAGTCGGAGCATCCGGTATGAGCCGCTCAACGCAACTGACCAATCTCGCGCCGATTAGGAGCCGTGACCGTATCCGGAGGCTGCTCTGGGATATCGTTCGGCTTTTGATATACCGGCCCACGCCAGTATACATGCATCGGTGGCGATGTAGAGTACTGAGAGCTTTTGGCGCTACCGTCCATGAACGCGCCTTCCCCTACCCAGATGCAAAGATTTGGGCTCCTTGGAACTTAGTTATGGGCAGCGGCAGTTGCCTTGGACCAAATGTTGAGTGCTACAATGCTGCGCCAGTACATCTTGGGCGTGACGTCACTGTTAGTCAGAGGAGCCATTTGTGTACCGCGAGCCACGATTACAACGATCCCAAATTCCCATTGACCGGAGCCCCGATAGTGATTCGCGATGGCGCTTGGGTTGCCGCTGAAGCCTTCGTCGGACCTGGTGTCAGGATTGGCGAAAGGGCTGTCGTATTGGCGCGAAGCGTGATCGTGAATAACGTGGAGCCAAACGCTGTCATGGGTGGCAATCCTGCGAGACATTTGCGCGACCGCGCTCTCAATTCAGTTAAAAAAACCGGAGATTAAACGACATGAACTGGCAGACTAATTCGGCTCTGATTACACTGCGCAATGTCGCTCGAAAAGCTGGTCTGACAAAGTTTATTGGCCGTATGCACACTGGACAAGGTTACGAAGATGCATTTGACAAAGCGCTTTTCGCAACTTTGCGCGATGGGGACATAGTTTGGGATGTAGGTGCCAATGTCGGATATTATACAAAACGCTTCGCCGAAGTTGTGGGGGCGCATGGTAAGTGTATAGCCTTCGAGCCATTTCCTGAAACAGCTGAAAAGCTTCGCGTGAATCTTGACGGGATCAAAAATTACTCACTTGAGGTTTGTGCGCTTGGAGCTGCGGCCGGCACAGTCGTGATGCAAGTAGGTGGTGATGAACTGGGCGCCACAAATCGCATCGTTGAGGGTCAAGGCAGCGGATTCGAGATTGAGATTTCAACAGGCGACGCTATCATTTCGGAGACCCGTATCGAGGCGCCAAATGTGGTCAAAATCGATACAGAAGGCTTTGAGCTTGATGTACTTCGTGGGATGTCTAAGTTGATACAGGACCCGAAGCTCCGAGCACTCTTTGTCGAAGTGCATTTTGGCCTTCTGGCAGAGCGCGGCACGCCGAAGGCGCCGGTCGAAATCGAGACCCTGCTAAAGGAAGCTGGATTCCGGACACGCTGGGTCGACCCCTCCCATATTGCAGCCGAGCGAGGGTAGGCGTTGGACAAAATCCGACTCCCAAACACTGACCTCTACGTCAGTCGATTTTCTTTTGGCACAGCGCAACTGCATCACGTTGGATCCGCCAAAGCTCAAATAGCCCATCTGGAATCGGCAGCTGAGCAAGGTTTTTCACACTTTGATACTGCACCGCTATACGGATTTGGTGGCGCAGAGCGAGCCTTGGGCCAAGCGTTCTCTGAGGAGAACGAGATCACTGTGGCGACAAAAGTAGGCCTTTATCCGCCCGGCGGCTGCAAACAGGGTCGTGCATCAACGCTTGCTCGAAAGACAGCCGGCAAGTTCTGGTCCAAGCTGTCGCGCGCAGAGGTTGATTTCGCCGTCGAGCGAGCACGTGAGAGCCTAGAGGGGAGCCTGCAGCGCCTAGGCCGTGACCAAATTGATCTTCTCTTGCTCCATGAGCCCTCCGCAGAATTACTTCAAACCGATGAATGGTTGGGCTGGATCGAAAAGGAGCGTGATCGGATTCGGAACGTTGGCATCGCCGGACCGCAGGGCGTAGTGAGGCCATTTCTCGATATAAACAATCCGCTTGTCCAAGTGATCCAGACACGCGACAGTCTTGAGAGACGTGAGGCTGACATTCTGACATCCGTGGGCCGCCCATTTCAGCTGACTTACGGATACTTCACAGGACATGCGCATGAACTTGATGGGCGTGAGATCCTGTCAGGGGCATTGGCAAGGAACACCACAGGGTCGATTATTGTCTCGACACGCTCAATAGAGCGGTTGAAGGAATTTGCCGATGTCGAAAGGCAGCACGGCAAACCGCAGTGAAGTTGGAAATTATTTCAAAATGCTGAGATCCCTCAAAAAAACAATGCCAGAGACTACTATCGAGGCCGATGCTATCATCGTAGGCGCTGGGCTCGCGGGGCTCTTTTTGGCTGCACGGCTTGCGGATAGAGGACAACGTGTCCTCGTCTTGGAAAGTGGCGGCCAGACGCAAATCGAGGAAACGCATCCGCTGAATGACGTGGAAATGTCTGGCGCCACTTATGAAGGCGCCGCACATGGCCGGTTCCGCTGTCTTGGTGGAACCTCGTCGCGGTGGGGGGGCGCCCTACTCCCCTATCTCGGCACAGATTTGATGAAACATCCCTGCGGTTGGCATTCAGGTTGGGGCACGGATGAAGAGGTATTGTCCCAGGCATTGCCAGACGTTGAAGCAGCCTTCGGCGTGACCTCTGGCAGCTACGAAGGAGGCGCGGCAATCGCTGAATTGCTGCCAACCTTTAAACCGCGATTGCCAAAATGGCCCGCCTTTCGAAAGCGCAATACGGCGAATCTTTTCGGCGAAAGGATCCGGAATGATGGGCAGCTGCAGGTCTGGACTGACGCGACGGTTACCAAAATATCGCTGAATTCTGGCCGCGTTAGCGGCGTTGTGGCAGAGAGCCTTTCTGGAAATAGTCTCACAGCTAAAGCGCCGTGCGTGACTCTGGCCTGCGGCGCAATAGAAGCGACGCGTATGCTCCTGCTCTTGAACAGCGCGCAGGAGGGCCGACTCTTCCCAAAAGAGTCGCCCTTAGGCGTTGGTTTTCATGATCACTTATCGGCTCCAATCGCTGATTTGCAGGTGTTTGATCGGCGAGAGATCTCTCGGCTGTTTGGCTTCCGTTTTGTGCCTGGTGGTATGCGGAACCTGCGCTTCGAGCTTTCTGCTAAAACACGTTTTGACAAAGTGCTACCGGGTGCCTTTTTGCATGTCGCATTCTCACGAGAAGAGGAAAATGGGTTTGAGGGTCTGCGAAGGATTTTTCAATCGGCTCAAAGTCGAAAAATGCCTTCGATATCAGACATCCGCCTCATTCTCGCCGACACGCCTTGGTTTGCCCGAGCCGTCTGGTGGCGGGCCGTTGAGAAGCGGCTCTATCCTCCGCCGGGGTCTACGTTCGAGCTCCATCTGGCGACAGAGCAGGAGCCGAATAAGCGCAACACTATCAGCCTCTCTGAGACCCAATGTGATCCATTTGGTTTGCCGCTGGCGCGCATCGACTGGCATATTAGCAATTTGGATATCGAAACGTTCCTGAAAATAGCAGAGCACGCAGCTGAGTGCTGGAGCCATGGCAGGATTGGACATATTGCTGATCTTAATGTGCGTTCGAAAGATGCTGTAGTAGCTGCGGTGCGCGATGGTGGTGGCATCTTTCATCCCGCTGGGACAACGCGGATCGGCGACACTGCTAAGGATGGTGTCGTCGACAGCCAATTGCGCGTTCATGGAGTGCCAGGGCTACGCGCTTTGGCGACGTCGGTTTTCCCAAGCATCGGTGGCTCAAGCCCAAGCCTTGCACTAACGCAAATGGCGGTTCGTATGGCAGATGAGATTGCAGAGGATTGCTCCCGCGCTACAAGTTAGCAAGTGACTTCGCGAGTGTAACGGCGTGTGCCCAAGAAGAGGTCGAGCGATGAGCTCAATTAAGATCGCGCAATTCAGTTATCAGGTCTCTGATGTAAGTGGTGATCAAATACGATTCTTAAATACTCGATAAGGTCGCTTCCTGGGTTTTGTCGTTAAGCCAGTTTTCCCCAAGGTATTTTACCAATAGAGAGACGATATGACCCTTACCGTCGTTATCCTGACCAAGAACGAAGAGCGCCATATCACGCGTGCGCTCGCATCCGTTTTGGGAATCGCGGATCGGTGCGTTGTCGTGGACAGCGGCTCTGATGATCGCACTGTGGAGTTGGCCGAGGCGCGGGGCGCAAAAATCCTCGTGCACCCCTTTGTCACGCAGGCGCAGCAATTCAACTGGGCACTCGGTCAGTTGCCCGATGACACGGAGTGGGTGCTGCGCCTTGATGCCGATGAAATCGTCACAGAGGCTCTCGCCCAACAAATCAAAGAAACGCTTCCCAATCTTGGGCCTGACACGAAGGGGATCTATGTCTCCCGACGTATGCATTTTCTGGGCCGTCCTATTCGGTGGGGAGGGCTCTTCCCAATCCGGGTACTGAGGGTTTTCCGGCATGGCGCGGGGCGCTGCGAAGATCGGTGGATGGATGAGCACATTCTCGTCGACGGCGCCA
>Ga0307948_1000827_pt1:0-7500 | contig 21217 bp, 25 predicted proteins | sample OrgLakmetagen280_FD_201824 | JGI IMG/M metagenome (GOLD analysis project Ga0307948, IMG submission 201824) | Saline water microbial communities from Organic Lake, Antarctica - #280 | ecosystem: Environmental > Aquatic > Non-marine Saline and Alkaline > Saline | place: Antarctica: Organic...
ACATAGAACAGGCCAAGTGGTTGCCCTGTGTGTATGTGTGCTCCTTGTAGCAAAACGTGATGGGCAGCAGCAGACACATGCAAGGCTTTCGCAACAAAGCAGCAGCAGCAGCAGCAGCAGCAGCAGCAAGAGCAAGAGCAGCAGCACTTGTGGCTGCTGGGGCCACTTGGCCTAAAATAAGTGCTCTTTATGTGTGAGCAGGTGTGGCAATGTTTGGTCGGCGCTCAAGTATTTATGTCTAAACGATAGCACATGCCTAAGCAATAGCAAAAGCACACACACACAAACACATACACACACATACAACATATGCACAAACCCAGCCCCACCCCCACCCCTACTCACAAACACGCACACGCCTTGTACTTGCATCGATTTATATGCTGAATACTATTGCAAACCTGAAACGTTCACCCCCAAATGCTGAAGCACCACAGCGATCATCTCAACCACGACCTAAGATTACTTCCTGTGTGTTTCGCGTGTCAGATGGATGCACACACTACAGCATTTAGTAAAATGTGAGGAAATGGACGCATGCGTCTTTGCACCCCTGCTCTGAGACCTGGCAGCATGGCGTGACATCACTGCCTTCCATGACATATAGCAATATACAGATATACACAACCTCTTGCACCAGCAAGTGCCTCCCCATTTCTTAGGACTTTCCCCAGCACGGCACCTGCGCTCACGTGCACACTCACACTCACACTCAGACCCCAGCATCAGTGCTCACGTGCGCAAGAGTGATACGTGCATCTGTGCTCATGTGCACACCTGCGCTCAGGCCTCACTGAAAGGCACAACAAATTGCGTATAGGGCCCACCCTTCTCAAGACAACACCATAATGCCTTTCCCTCTACAGTGAATACGTGCATCTGCGCTCACGTGCACACATGCGCTCAGGCCTCACTGAAAGGCATAACAAGGCGCGTACAGCGCCTGAGGGCCCTTCTCAGGGCAACACTACATTGCCCCTCCCCACTGCCTTTCCCTCCACAACACACTCCACCCACCTGCTGGGGTTCCCCCTCCCTTTTTGAGGGACTCCCCTCCATTATTGAGGGCACACACTTTTTTTACAAACTGTGCTACAAGTGCGCACGTGGGCAAATTCATCACCACGTTCCCCTCCACCAACACACATGCCACCCACCTGCTGCCCCTCTCTTTCTCTCCTGCCCTCCCCCAGGTGTGCTAATCTGTCCAACTCAGAGCTAATTAATGTGTACGCGGTCTCGCAGTCTGCATGCACTGGTACATGGCTCTTGTCTAAGAAGCCTGCCTGCCGCACACCTGTGTGAATTGTGGGTAGGACCAATTACACGTTTGCTGGGAAATGTGCAAGGGCGTGTCCGACGCACCCTCTGTGTGTGTAAATCAAGCCGGAAAAAAACAAAAACATTATGTGTGACGTTAAGAGCTGGATGTACAGAGTTGACTAGACCTGCGTGTGTGTGCACTCCCTCTTTTCTTTATGTGGCGTCTGCATGTCCACTTCATATGATACACCTGGTAACTTACGCGAGATAAAGCAAATGCACCTGATGAAGTAGAGAGTGTACAAAACACAAAGTGATCCTTGAGGTGTTTGAAATAATAGGATGAGTGTACACAAATTTGACCTAGGGTTTGCCAGAACCACATTTAAACGGTGCATATACTTTATTTTTGGCAGGAAAATCATCAAATATACGGTCATATACGTTGGATATATACCAGAGGGGGGACACTGAGGCCAAAATGGGTATGGTTTTTGCATGCTCCCAGGGTATGGGCCCCTAACTGGCACGTTCCAAGCTCAGCTCTGATCTGTAGTGATTCCAATGCAGCTGAGCTTTAAACGTGCAAATTAGGGGGCCCATACCTAATCGGCTGCGGCATGAACCTAACATTTTGAGCAGCCATATGCTGTAACTGACCAGCCAGCGCACCAAACCCGGTGATTTTTAGAGTTTTGAAGTCCTTACAATAAATTAATATCATTGCAAGAGGAGTGGGGCAAAAAGACCAAGTGGTTGGCGAGATGTGCAATTAATGTGCCATTCCCCCTGAAAAGCACCCATATAGGGTACATGTGCACGACGCGTGCTTTTAGTCCTGTCATTCTGTACGTAGGGCGACTTGTCTAAATCTGAGCACATGCTCGGGTTGCTTATAAAGTCGGCATCAATCTGAATCTAGGTTGAGTCCAATTTGATGAAGTGACGTGTGAGTAGTTGCACCTTTCATGCAAAAAGGAGCATGTTTTGGCTTTTGCCCAGTGTCCCCCCTCTGGATATACCGGGTACTGGGTATACGGTTCTGGCCAACCTTATAAATACCTCTCTGTGTCTGCTCCCATTCCTATCATTCACATCACACGGCTGCCCCTTCTGTGTCGTCTGTAATGCATGCCCACTTCAACTGATGCAGGCTCGCATGGCCAGGGAAGCTCAATTGCACAATGTTAAGCAACTTTGCTACAACATGCGGAGCAGGACTCCACCTCCAGATCTTGACACTACAACTCTTGCACACCTCCCCCCACCCTTCCCCCCCATTTCCAACGCACCCTGCGAAGGTGCAACACTTGACTATCAAGCCTGCCAGCCTACAGATTTTAAAAGAAGCTTCATCCATACATGGGGCAGCATGCACTGGTCCTCAGTAACATGTCATGATACCTGACTGAGTGTCATGCATCTCTTCACCGCTTGTGCTCAGACAGGCACACAAACACACACATACACACGCTGTACCTATAGTTTGCGTAATGTAGGTATGCTGTGGGCCCTAACCTACCTGCGAGTTGCAGAGCTTGACCGTTGGGCCCTAACACCATTGCACATTTGCTAGGTTGGGAAGAGGCAAGAGCACGCTTGGCAGGGTGATGCAGGAGATTGCCCTGGTCCTGTGCGTGTTCAACGATGTTTATTTCACAATCATTTAAATGTATAATGCATGCGTGTATGTGCGCCTGTGTGCATATGAGCACATACGCTTTTGAATGTATATGAAAGTGTGTGTTTATGTGTGTGTGAGAGTGTGTGTGTGTGAGTGTGTGTGTGTGAGAGTGTGTGTGTGTGCGTGTGAGAGTGTGTGTGTGTGCACGCGTGCGTGTGCGAGCGTGCATGTGTGTACACAAGCATGTGCTCGAGCATGTACGTGCGTGTGTGTGTGTGTGCGTGCGTGCGAGTGAGTGTGTGCGTGCGAGTAAGTTTGTGTGTGGGTGTTGTGTGTGTGTATGTGTGTGTTGCGTTGTGTGTGTGTGTGTGTGCGTGTGTGTGTGTGTGTTTGTGTTTGTGTTTGTGCGCATGTCTTATGATGATTCTTACCAAGCCCTGTCGTTTTCTTCGCCGGGCTTGCAAAAGCTGTGTGTTGTGAAGCAGGGGGGTAGAAAGGTGTTAGGGAGTGATTGGAGGAGGGGAGACTTGAAAGGTCAAATTTCAAACCTCTCTGTCTTTGTTTGTCCTCGTTTCTATTGGCTTCTCTCCTCTCCTCACGCGGTCCAGTACACCATTTGAGCTGCTGTACTGATGTAGCTGTCCCGATGGACTGACCACGAACACAGCTACTTGGGTGGGGGAACCGCTGCTCAACTCCATGCCCATGTGGAACAGGTCATCGAGGCCCGCACTAAAGTCCATATTTATTAGATATCTATTAATATATCAATACTATCAAGCAAGCACAAATTGGGTCAACCATTGGGCGCCTTAGTTTTCCAGTATATACACCCTTGTATATAGGTAACTTTATATACTCGATATAAATACACCCTTGTGTATAGGTAACTTTATATACTCGATATAAATACTCTAATACATCATTTGCTACTCTATTTAACTCTCGCCTTTATGGCGGTTCGCATGATTGCCACCCGGTCACGGGAAAAAATTATAATTATAAAAGATAGGGGGGAAATGCACTGGTTCTTATGAGGACACGCGGCGTTGCTTGGCCAGCATGCAACAGCCTTCACTGTGCTCTGCTCTCCTCTCCCCCTGTCCATCAGCTTGGCTACCCTCCCCTCTGAGCTGTTTTTTTGGCTCTTTTACGGGAGGACCGTTGTCCCCTATGGCGGTGAGTGTTCAGACCTACGCCGCGCGTCCTCATAAGCACCAGTACGCTTTCCCCTATTTTTTGAATTCTTTCATTTTTAAATTGTTCGGTGATCATAATTGCGAAGCCCCGGCGTCCATCCAATGCGAAATATTGACCTGTCCAGCACTTCAATTTGAGAGCGCTTGTGAGCGTGCAGGTCGTTGTTCTGCTCCGGCTGTACGTCCAGGCTTGATCATTGCAGGCAGCATGGCCAAATTTGTCTTTTCAAGTGATTCATGAATGGAATGTTTCTCTTCTTTTTGAGCTTATGGATTTATTATTAATAGGTACCGTTATTAATGTACCGGCAGCGTTACAATAGTTATAATTTACCTCACAATTTGCACATCTTGTTTGCATTCGCACACAGCACCGCCAGCTGGTCTTCCCACTTCAGTATGAGGACTTTCTTGAACCAACCAAATATTCGTGGTGTAGCCTCTTTTGTACCTGAGTGCCTAGCCCTTTTCCCTTGATTTGTTTTGAAATCTTTTTGGTTTAATTTCAGGATTATTCATGGCATAGGGGTTCTAGCATTTGTGACACATGTGAGTGTGGAGAAGTTCAAGATGAGAAGCATGTGCTTTTCTTTTGCAAGTGTGCTGAAGTGTGCTAGCTGCGCATGAGATACAAAGACATTTTTGAAGGAATGTTTAAGACTCTGCATGCGTTTGCTCCTTCGAGCTCTGAATTTATTCCTTTCTTGGCTTGTCATCACAGTATCACTGATTTTGAGATCAATGCAATCCTGAATCAAGACTCATACAGACTCCTCAAGTTTGTATCAGATTTAGTTTCAATTTTCGACACTGGTTGATTTTGTTTCACCAGCCAATTGCCATCAGCCAGAGTCTCGGGCTGCAGGCCATCCTTGTAACCCTCAGGATTTTTCCAAGCTTCCGCTCGGATGCCCCCCACAGGCATATATAGCGATGTAACTTTACCTTGCCTTACCTTAAATGGATTTATTTGTGGCTGGCCGAAACCAGTCAGCAACCGATCAGCCAAACAACCTGGCTGAAGGTAACACCTCCCAAAGAAAATCCCAGTCTTGAGTTTACATGCTAAAAGCGCTGTGGCATTCAATAATGCGTAGTAAAAAGCCCCAAACAAAAAGTTGTTGTGCCATTGGTCGCGATGCATCAAATAGCACATCCCCCACTGAAGCAGCACAGTTGCTCAAATGCTGGAAATCCGGAGATGTTACAAACATTTTTACTTGGACACTGCCTTCTTGACACGAAGGCTCTTCTGCACGGCGGCCATACGTGCCTGGGCAGGGTACTGCAGTAACAAACAGCAAAGATAGGGGGGTTGATGACATTTATGCTGTTGCGTGTAATTATGATTGCGCCTTGTGCATGCTCGCAAATTACAGTGTCCTGGCTTCCAACTTAAGCTCTAATATGCCTTGTACAACCTTCTTTCATCAAACAAATCAGCTGGCCGTTGGGTGTAAGCAGGTGAGGCAACTTTGGAAATTCTTGGAAAGACATTAATCTAATTATTGGAGTGCATCGAAGTACTTGCTGCTTTTGCTATGAGTACGATTGTACCGTATGCCACGCTGCATTAGCAAACAGGTATGGTAAAAGACCCCAGACACTTAAACGTGCTGAAACGCCATTGGGTCTGTCTGTGTTCAGGAGTTTTACAATACTCAGTACTAAAGTGGCGTTTTTCGCCCTAATCAATGTGGGGAGTGGTGCTTCCTGCCTGCATAGTTTCCCTCTCTTTCTGTGCCCATTCTTGACGCTTGCAAGAGATGATTTATTCAACCGTGCAGGTGTACACGAGCACATGCATTTGTTTAGACGCGCATGTGTGTGCAGACACACTGATGTGCAAGCGCATGGGTGCGTGAGTGATTGAGTGTGTATGTGTGTGTGCGCGCATGTTTGTGTGTCTGTGTGTGCCCACGCATATGTGTGTATGTCTGTGTGTGTGTGTGTGTGCGCACGTGCATATGCGCACGTGCTGCGCTGTGCCAGTCTGTTCATGCACCTGTGCTACCCGTCCTTTCAAGTGTGCATCCGTGAAGGCAGCCTCTCCCATACAAAGGCAGACCCCTCTCCTTCACACATAAAGCAGGCTCAAGCACCCACCTTCAGGTCAGGTCGGGAGCTGGCCACCTGCTTGCCCACGGACACCAGGGATCGGCGGGCGTTCTGCTTCCATGCATAGTGGGTGGTCGCCTTGGCGGGCTTGCTCACGTTCTTCTTGCTGCCCTTGATGAAATCCACGGTGTCGTCGCTCTTAGCTTGGACGCCGAAGTAGTCGTTCTTGTGGCGCAGGCCTATGGAGCCGGAGGGGGAGGATATACAGCAAATGGAAAGCAAGGGAAACAAAATGTATGTACCCACACACTGACAGGAACACCGGGGCACGGGCATGCTACTGAACCCTGGCCGGCAGGTGCTTCACTGCAAGCATCCTTTTCTGCAGATATGTTGGTTTGCCACGCTATTGCTGCCCCCGTGACCCACCAGAGAACTTGTAGGAGTGCTTGTTGTACAGGTTTCCAGGCTCAGCTGAAAACCAGGTGCCATGGTTGCCTCCGTGGATGCCCTTTCTCAAAAAGCTGTTGCCCTTCTTCACGCACTCCCCTGTTTGTTTGCGTACATGTGTGTGGCCACAATGCAGGCATGTGAGATGTTGTGGAAGATTGCAAAGACAGCTGCAGTACACTGAAGACTTACACACAACCGCGTTGCTGGCGTTGTTCTGCATGGCTCCCTGGCGTGTGGGTAATTAGCTAAATAAACAAAGGGGTTTCTGTGATCAAAATCATCAATTTTCGAGCACTGCCATTTTTTTCGAGCACTGCCGTCCTGTGCTCAATATTGTAGAGCCTCTGTCTCGCGTCGACATATCATTACACGCAAATGGAGCGAAACACGTCGCGAAGTCACATAGCCGGCAAATTCCAAATAGGGGATTTAAGTAATGGTACCTCTCCCTCACTATGCAAAGCGACTGCCATCACATTATCGCCAGAATTTCACCTCCAAGAGGGGTGCACAAAAGGCATACAAGCACATTTTCTAAAAGACTGTCCTGGCTCGTGGCTGCGAGGCCATAGCGCTCAATCATCACAAGCGTGCAAAGCACAGCTTACATCCTGCATGCAAACAAAAAAAGAAAGTTATCACAATTGAACAGGGACACACAAACGCGTGGACAGACTTGCACTGTGTCACAATTCAATAGAAAAAGCAATTGAAAAAATTATAAAGATCACAGCCACAAGTGATAACGAGGCCATTATGAAGGATTCCTTTATAGGAGCTCCATAGGTGCCTGCGCCCAGGCAGCCCGCCACCATTCAAACATCTTAATTAATGTGGGTAAGGGAGGTTGTGTGGCGTGAACCAAAACCTGTTTGTGCTGTGCTGCAGTGAGCAATCAAGCGC
>Ga0307948_1000827_pt1:12500-21217 | contig 21217 bp, 25 predicted proteins | sample OrgLakmetagen280_FD_201824 | JGI IMG/M metagenome (GOLD analysis project Ga0307948, IMG submission 201824) | Saline water microbial communities from Organic Lake, Antarctica - #280 | ecosystem: Environmental > Aquatic > Non-marine Saline and Alkaline > Saline | place: Antarctica...
TTGCTCAAATCCTCTGCACAGCTGAACCGCACGTTGAGTTATGGTCACTGCCTTTTTCGGCCAACAAAATAAATCGCAGGATGGAAGCGGCTGCCGCGGCAGAAGAGTTGCGGCGCCACATTTCCGTCATGCTTGATGACCTTCACAGGTGTGTGTGTGTGAATGTGTGTGTGTGCATTTTGTTTTTTGTTCTTCTGCGTCTTGACATGTTTCCTGTGAATAGTGAATATACACACGGAGGTGCCTCGTCCATCCACAGTGGCACGTATAAAAACTATTTTTTATTTTTCTGTAAAAAAGGGACGCCGTGATGTCAGCTTGTGATTGTAACACAGAATATGTTTGTACAAAATTAGACAAGGTGCGCCCTTGACGTCAATTAGTGATTGATACAGAGATTAATTTTGTACAAGAAATGATGAAGGGGCGCTTATGGCTTCAGCTTGTAATTGTCACCGAGGAATTGCAGGGATGTAGGCACCAAAGCCTGGAATGCAAAGGTGCTTGTAGCTGGAAATTCTCCAAATATGCAGTCTTTTACAATGCACGTGTTCTTTGTAATTGTACATTGCCTAGCATGCGCTGAAAGAACCACCGCGGTCCGCACATGGTCTTGTTCTGTGCATCTGACTGTGCCCTGCCTTTAAATCCATTCTGTCTCTGCGCTGCAGAGGGAACTCCTTTCAGACGGCAACTCAACGTCTACCCTCCCCCCAAACACACACATATAACTTCTCTGCGTGTGCGTGTGCAGGTATTTAGCACACAAGCGCCCATATGCGCGCCACTTCTACCTGCCCTACCACTCCTCAGGCATCCCAGACAGCGACACCATGGTAAGAGCCAGCATCGACCATTGCGCTGAAGATTAGGGTCAGCGTCGGTTGTGTTGTTGTAATGAACATAAAGGCAGCATCAACCACTGTGGTGAAAGTAAGGGTTGGTATTGATTTGTTAATACGGGGAATATAAATGCCAGCATTGAAGATGGAGGAACCAAGGTTCAGCATTGATCATGGTAACATCTCATGGGAGGACTGTTAAGGCCCTTCTGATTCTCATTCCTGATGCATAAAACGTGTTACGTTGGGTTCAGGCACACCGGCAGTAGGGTGCGTGTTACGCTGCCTTGGAAGCAGCAGCCACCCCCTCCTTATTCATCGTGTGAGGCGCTTCCAGTACAAGCGTTCTATTACGTCTTGATCTGATTTGCACACTTGATCTCATATACACCCACACAACCTGCGTTGTTGTGAGTCTTCTACATATGCACACTCAAGGTTGCAGCAGCCTTTCACACGTGCACAGCCTCATCGCTGCACAGCAGTTTGACAATCTCACGCAGACCACAATCGCACGCAACGCACAAGCAAACAAAAAATCCCACTGTCCAGTTATTTGAGCTGTGTGTGCACCACAAAGATGCTGATTGAGGATTGAGGAGATCAGACAGGGCATGGGTGCCCTGTCTGTGCGTGTGTGCGCCACAAAGTTAGCGATTGAGGATTGGGGCAGACAGTGCGAGGGTGTCACAGCATGCGCTCTGTCTGCTCAAGAAACACGACAGATGAAGCTATGAATTCCATTTCAGACAGAGCAAGGGCATGACAGCATACGCCCTGTCTGCACAGGACACATGGCAGGTGAAGGTAAAATGTTCAGACAGTGCAAGGGTGTGACGGCACAGGCGCTTCACTTCCTTCTGACATTTGCTGCCCTATAGCGTGTCCTCAAAGTCTCTCAATCTTAACCTGGGCACTGTGATATGTGAGGACAAGCACAAGCATCTCACCCCACACACACACCCGCCTGAGCAGCCCACCCAACTTCCCGACCCTGGCCTGTCACCTGCCTTCTGTTGCCGTCCAGTTTGGAGTGTCCAGGGACATTGGCGTGCTGCAGCGTCGCTTGCACTTCAGCTTGCGTGAAGTCATCATCGGTGGAGGGTGAGTGTGTGGCGCAAGGGGAGGAAAGGAAAGTGTGTGTGTGTGTCGCAGTGCTGCTGCTGAGCAACTTGTTCAGAACAAGTTGTAAGGCAATAAGAATGGCGAAAACAGTAAATGAGTGCTACAATTATGAACGCGAACAGAAAAGCAGCGCTTATGCCTTCAAAACACGTCAGATTGCAAATACCAGCCATTGAAACGCTGCGCCTGCTCACTGCTAGCTTGAGCCCCTGTGTAGGACAGTTGAGGTGTAATGGTAAGGCATTGCGTGTGCGGGCGCGCTTGTTTATAGCTCGCCTTTGTAGGGTGGCTGCACAAGCAAACAGATGAAGCATTGCATCTCTGTATGTGTGCAGGTGTGTTGAGATAAGCCAACAAGACCAGTTGCCTGCGGTGTACTTGTCCTGTACCCAATCTCCATGCTGTACCGTCTGTACCGTTTTTTTGCTGTTGCCAGTTTTTTTGCTGTTGCGTGGGCACACATGTACATGAACACAGGGCATTGAGGGAGGCTTTGGCAGCCACAGCTGCTGCCTCACAAGGTGACGGGGGCTTGGCTGGAATAATGTCCACGTGCACCCTCATAGGGCAGCAGGTGCGTGTGTGTGTATTCATGTGTCTTTGTGCGTATATATGTGTGTTGTGACATGCTTATATGGAAAGGGTGCTGGCAGGCGTGACCCTGCAGTCGTGGCTGCGTGCTGAGCGTGCAGGCTGCAGTGTCCGCATCTGAGCCTGAAAGCCTTACTCCTTACATGTCATTACTTAACCGGCGTAAAATTTTTATGTTTCATCCATCACTTAACCGGCGTGAAATCCTTACATGTCATTGCTCAACCGGCGTGAAACCCTTGCATTTCATTACTTAACCGGCGAGCTGGGAGTACAAGGTGCAGTGCAAATACAGTACGTGGCAGAACTTGAACGTCTGTGCATTTTAAACTTCTACTGCTAGGTACTCATGACCTGCCACGCTCGTACCTGCATTGCTCGGCTCCTTTTAATGTAGCTACTCCCGCTCACCCATGCCAGACAGATGTCTGATGCTTTTAACTGATGCTCATGTATTACACTTGCCTCCTCACGTATTACACCTTTGCCTCCTCACGTATTACACCTTTGCCTCCTCACGTATTACACCTTTGCCTCCTCACGTATTACACCTTTGCCTTTTCATGTATTCCACCTTGGCCTCCTCACGTATTCCACCTTTGCCTCCTCACGTATTACACCTTTGCCTCCTCACGTATTACACCTTTGCCTCCTCATGTATTCCACATTTGCCTCCTCACGTATTACACCTTTGCCTCCTCACGTATTACACCTTTGCCTCCTCATGTATTACGCATTTTCCTCCTCAGACCGTGGCACTGCATGAAGGGATTGAGCAGCTGACTTTGTACAAGGAGCTGCGAACTCCTGTGGTGGGTTCGGGAAAAAAGACATGCATGAATTATGAATTCCCTCTTCACATCCTTGTTCTTGCTCTTGAATTCCTTCATCCAGATGCAGAAATGCTCTGGCATCTGGCTGTTGAGTCAATTGCATCTAGGGATCATGTCTGTGCTTTTACCTCCCAGAGTGTTTATCCCTTGTCACCCCCACACGTCATGCCTGCAGCAAAAAGTCTTCGACACACACACACACACACACACACACACACACACACACACACACACACACACACACACGCACGCACACACACACACACACACGCACACACACAGCAATCCTGACCACTTAGCTTCAGATGGTGCGACCCAATTCAAGACCATGTATCTTCCTACTTGACCACCAGCTTTAAGTGGCACATACCATTTAAAAAAGCCTGAACAGTCTCCTCTGTAACCATCAATTTCAGATGATGCGCGCCATGCTCCGGTGGGCAGTCACCATCATCTTACCGGTGTTCCTCGCTTACTATTGGAACGCTTTTGAGTTGGTCATATCGAAGGCTGTCTTAGGAGTGTTGGCTGTGTTGGTAAGCAATTTGTGTGGTGCATCAGAAAGCATGTGTGTGCCTTTCAAACGTCAAGGGCTGCTGGGGTTGTGGGGAGGAACACCTTTCCTTCTCCTATGGGTTAATTTGCTGAAGAAATGACTTGCCTAAGAACCAACTTGCTGAAAAACTGACTTGTAGACAAACTTCCAGCAGCTCTTAATAAAAACATATATTCCGCTTTACATTGTGACCTACCATGGGTGCATCTGTGATCAACAGATCTGCACGTGCACTTTTTTTTGCTGCAAAGAGCAATAAGGAGCTGTTTGTTTGGTGCAAGTATTGGGCGTAGGTGCAAGATAGAATACCCTACAAGTTTGATTTATAAGTTGTGGGAACACTCAAAGCATTCAGCCAAGTCCCTCCCACAAAAAATCATTGCTGGAATGTATTAGAGCACCTTCGTGTCTGCATAAAATATGTAGCCTTGGGAAGGTCTGCCTAAGGTGAGCATGTACACTGTACACCTCAATTTCGTGTAAGATTAGCTTCCACCACGCTAGTATTTGGCCAGGAGCGCCACATTCATTGGAAAAAAGTTAATTGTTTTGAAATGGCATGAATAAAAGGTCCATTATCTGCTCTTGCACTCATGCTCTGTTGGCTGTTTCTCTCACTCATGCACAGTGTCAAACTGCTCTGATGGTAACTTTTGACGTGGCCATGAGTTTGGAAGACCCGTTTGACGATGCTGCTTTGGATGCTCTGAGCCTCTTCGAGGCTTTAGGCCACGTGTCCGCGGTGCGTCACATCTGAAACGTGATGAGAACTTTGAGCTCGGGTGTGTAAAACAAGTGAATGATATGTACGCATCAAGCTGATTTGTGTTTTCTTTGAACCATAATAAGAGGAGCTATCATACTTGCAAAGTTCTCAAGTAGCGCTGATCAAAGTCTGCCACGCCAACCCTTGCCTCTGTGCACTTGCCTGAAGTTGGCGCAACACCTCTGTAAAATCATAACTCCTCTGCAAAATGTGTCTCGAGTCACAATTGTTGCGCTGCGTGTGCTGTGAATTATGTGTTTTGAGTCACACTTGGTTGTGTCACGTGTGACACAAAAAATGAGTCTAGAGCTACATTTGGTTGTGCCACGTGTGCTTTGGAAAATGGGTCGTGGCTGGTGCCTTGCCTTCCAGATTGTGAACTCATGTGCGACGTCGTAGTTGTCCGTGCGGGTCATGGCCATCTCCCCGGGTCCAGCTTGATGGGCAGTCTGAGCACCTGTGCTACTGATGGGCACCTGTGCTACTGATTGTCTGGGCACCTGTGCTACTGATGGTCTGGGCACCTGTGCTACTGATGGTCTGAGCACTTGTGCTACTGATATGTGCTACTGATGTGCTTGATGGGCAGTCTAAGCACCTGTGCTTCTGACAAGAGCGCCAACGAGTCACAGTCATTCCTCTGCGTCTTGTCCAGAAATAGCACGTGTCCTCCACCACGTGTCAGCTGTTGAGCAACTTCCAGGACAACCCCGTCCCCACGAAACCTCATTCCACCCGTGTGCCTCATTGCTGCCCGTGACTCATTCCTCTTTGCTTTGCTGCTTCTTAATGGTTGACATGCAGATGGCAGGAGATGCTGTAGAGCCCAAGCCTGATTTAGATGAAGACAGCAGGCCGCCTAGGGAATCGCCGCAGGTACGGGGGAAACGAACAAAAATGTATGCAGGCAGCGGCAAACGTATTATCACGTAATTTGAAGGGAAGAAGTTGCCAGTGCCGTAATACTGTTTACCTCGGTGGACAAAAAAATGAGCCTCGAGCAAAGGAAGGAACTCTAGTCCAACAATGGAAATAGAAAGAGTCACGGAAATCTCCAGGCGCTGAGACAGCACACAAATGGGCATTGGAAGTGGTTGTTGCCACAAGAAAAACTAGGTAACCATGTTCCCAAATTTTTAGTCCGCCCCTTGATTTTTACAGTTGGGCACACAGCTATGAAAAGGCGACCCCCATTGTTTTGTTCTGCTGATTTTGGTTTGGAAATGCGCTTCACCTTTATTCGGTTTTGCGCCTCCCAGACGTCTTAGTTTAATTGCGTCGGCAAAGTGTGGGGCGCGCATCCCAAAACAACAAAATTAATTTTACAACAGTCACCCTTAATTCTTCTCAATTGAGTTTTCTCCCTTAACCTTTTCTGTCTTCTTGATCTAGCCATATTGAGTCACGTTTATGAAAGTAAGGTACAAACGCGTTGTGCTCTTCATGAAGACAAGTTTCATTTATCCGAGCACGGATCCAGACACGGATCCCACCTACTGTCACACGTTACTGCACCTTTACAACCTGGTCTGCCTCGTATTTCAGTCTGATGAAATTATACCGTGCAATGCCCTCGTGTTTCTCCGGATGCTCATTTTATTGTTCCCAACACCGCGCATGGATACAGGCTGGCAGGGGCAGCTTTGACGTCAAGGCCAATGGGGAGTTCAGGCGGGATCCTTCGGGGTCGGATGGGGCCTTCCCTCCCCGGTACCCGCACCAGGCCTCACCAGGAGCGCTCAACCACCAGCAGTACGGAGATCGGTACAAGCCCACCCCACATGTCGTGATGGCAGCTCCTCCCATGCCACTGCCACCAACAACAGGTGGCCAAGGCGGTGGAGGAGTTGTTTGATACCCAGCGCTAAGGGGGTTCCTTGATTGATGCGGGGAGTATCCTTCAAGTGTCTTTTTGTTTCTTGTGACCTTATATAAAAGCAGGCTTGACAGGGCAAGTCGCTCAGCCCGCCTGAAATAATCAAGACACTTCTTTCCTTGATTAATAGATGTTTTTTCTCAAGGTTTCATTGAGGTGTGTGAACTTTATCTGTATTTTATGTATGCTTTTATTGAATTGCGTTTGTAATATATGTTATTGAGCACCGGTAATTGCCGAGTCACATGGTACGTCTTTGGAGTTAGGTGCTTAGTAGTAACAACAAAAAAAGTCCATATTTTTTCCAGTCTCGGGGGATACATAGCTTTTTATGTGCTATTATTAGGCAGGTTGAAGACTATCTTGGAACCAAATGTAAGCCACCCGTGACTGCTAGGGTCACGTTGAAGAATGCATTCAACTGATTCCCGTTTTGTCTGACACAACCAGCCTGGAATGCTTATCTTAATCGACATTTCCGTCCATCAGCAGCAAGAGGTGTGCAACCGCGAGGTCTGGGGGTGGGGAGTGGCTTATCAGCTAGAGACATGGCGGTGCCGCTTGGACGTAACCCCCCCCCCAGAAGTTCTGCTACAACAAGGTGCTCATAATGATTGGATGCCTGCTCCTGACACCATTGATCCCCCTAGTAGCGATACCATGCTTGCCTTGGTGGCTGAGCAAATAGGAAAGATGAACGGACGTGCTTCCCCAGGTTATGATTGCGTGACTGCTTCCTCTATTAAGAATGCTGCAGTGGTTCGGCCAAAGCCTTATGGGCGTGGTAGTGAGCGTGTTAAGGTCTTAGCGCCTTACATTGCTCAGTTGTTCAATCTGCTGTATGACAAGGCCTGCATCCCTGCGTACTGGAAGCAAGCAAAGCTTAGCCCTCTGTATAAGAAGGGCCCCCTTTTGGACCCCAACAATTACCGCATGTTGGCTGTCAGTGGCGCTATGTACCGTATGTATGCCAATGTTATTCGCTCGTTGCTTACTGAGTGGTGTGTAGCAACTGGTCAGATCCCTGACACCCAATATGGTTTTTACCCAGGTCGTAATACTTTGCAACCCATGTTCATTCTTCGGCACTTACCAACATGCTGCACGAACAATTAAACCCAATGGGTCGCCTAGGTTGCATGCTGCTTTCATTGATTTTGAACAAGCCTATGACACCATTCCAAGGGATGCACTTTGGAAACACCTTAGGCGTACTCGCATGCCTGCGCCTTTGTTGTCTGTGATTCCAGACATGTACAACCGTGACGAGTATATCTTGAAGGATGGTGATAAGACTGCTCGTGTGCATCCGACTTGTGGGGTTAAACAAGGTTGCCCCCTGTATGTCTCCCCTGCTTTTTTCCCTTTAAATTAACGATATCGACGACATTGCTTAGCTAGGGTGTATCAGGGACTATAACCGGAACTGCGGGTGTGCACGTCTCACACATGTTGTATGCAGATGATCTGACTTTGCTGACTCATGAGCCCCGTGATATGCAAATCATGCTAAGTCGGTTGGCTGTGTATGCCAGGAATAAACATCTAATTGTCAGCACTTCCAAGTCCGAAGTTGTGCACTTCAACTCCGCGGGTGTAAATGTTCCTGTTTTTGATTTTGGCGGTGCCACCCTTCATTACAAAGATTCTTTTAGGTATTTGGGCATGGTTTTCTACAGGACCTTGAACATGGCTAAGTCTGCTGAACACGCGGCCCGTCCTTTTCTTGCCTCTGCCTATAGGATACGTAGATTTGTGCGTGAACACGCTTTGGCAGACAGGCCACACACTTCTTTGTGGCTCGCTAAGACGTATGCTATTCCTGCTGGCATGTATGTTAGTCAAGTATGGGGGACTGTTGTTTTTACAGGCAGGCAGGGAGTTCTCTAGCTCGCTGTCTACGCTTCATTTGCATTTTCTGAAGGGCACAATAGGTGTTAAGCGATCTACCACTAATAACTGGGCTGTACTCCGAGAATGTGGACGTGAACCGTTGCAATTCTACTGGTTTCGGTCAGCTGTCAATAGTAATACCAATATTGACACTTTGCGAAGGGTAGTCCAGGCTGATCTCAATTTACAGCCTCGTTCAAGTGCCTGCTGGACAGCTCAATTGCTGAGCGCTTTT
>Ga0307948_1000834_pt1 | contig 21111 bp, 23 predicted proteins | sample OrgLakmetagen280_FD_201824 | JGI IMG/M metagenome (GOLD analysis project Ga0307948, IMG submission 201824) | Saline water microbial communities from Organic Lake, Antarctica - #280 | ecosystem: Environmental > Aquatic > Non-marine Saline and Alkaline > Saline | place: Antarctica: Organic Lake...
GTCTTGTTTTTGTGATCTTGTTTAAGCTTTTTATTGCATGGCAGTGTAGTTTAGTAGCTAGTTGGTGCACTTTGTGCTTGGGGATGCCCAGGTTTAGTAGAGGAGTTATGGTGTACTGATTGTAGATTGTGCCCCCGACTTGAAGGAGTATAACGTGATGTGTGACTTTGTTTTGAGAGGTGCCCTGGAGGCTCCTTGTTCGTAGACACTGGACAAGAGGTAGATGTTGGTTGTGCGCTTCATCTAATGTCTCTGGCGGATTTATGTCTGAGCAGTATTTATATTCTACAAGATGTATGTCTCTGTCTCTTGAGGAAATCAGTTTGGGGTCCCAAATCCTGCTTCTTCTTGCAATGGTAAATGATTAACACGCCATCTGGACGGCTTTGATGTCTAGTTGGAAAGTTTTTTGTGTTGGAATAGGCCAGTCGGGAACATTACTTTAATTATCATCGGGAGGTTCAATGTTAAGGTCATACAACTTTTCACTGTTACAAGCATCCATTGTAACAATTGCTGAGCCCAGCTTGTCTTTACTGATCTCTTCACCACACAGGCTAACTGCGTGGTTGTGTCGGTTTATATGCATTCTATTCAGAGTATGGTTGTTGCACCTAAGAAGTATGTGTGGCGCACTGTCTGATCCTCCGCACAGAGGGCATGTGGCAGGCCCTGTCATGTGGCTAAACCGTTTGGTGTGCTTGTCTGTGTGTATCGTGTCCGTCCTGTACTTAAAGACTTGTTCCTGCTCCTTAACAATCAAATTTGGCATGGACCAGAATGTGTTACTGAGTTGGGCATTGAGCAAGGGGCTTTGCATTAGGTTGCTGTGTGTGAGAGTCGGGCTGTGCTGCACGCTCGGGCGTATCATGCAATTATTGCCAGAGCTTGTAAAGCAGTGTATCTGTGTTAGCTTCACCAAGGTAATGGTGGGCGTGCATGTGATGTGCTAATTTGTCTTGCAGGTTCGTCAAAACTCGTAGCTCTTCTGCATGGGAGCCAACTTTGTTTGGAACGCTTAGCCAGAACAGGTCGTAGAAGGGGTTAGTAGCTGGCGGGAGAGAAATGTCAGACATTTGATTGACTGCTGCTTTGTGTGCTAGGTGGTCTGCACCCTCATTGCCACAAATACCAGAGGGAGATTAAACATTGTAGAAAGTGACAGTAGAGGGTGAGGATTGGATTAAATTTACAATGACCTCGAGTAGTTCCCTGTGCAAGTGGTGGAGTACAGTCATTGGGTTCAATAGCTGTTTTCTAATCTAAAAGAGGGATGAGGTACTGTCTGTAGCAATTTCAGAGTGGCCTTTTTGTACCGCTACTAGCACAGCTGCAAGTTCGGCTCTATTGATGGTGAGTGTGGGGCCGTTGCCCCCAGGATTGATAGTGATGGTATCACTGTAACCTGTGTCTGTAGTGGGGGTGGAAATGCCAGCGCCCTGTAATTGCTGTTTGCTGGTCTCATCTTGCTTGGCACTACTGTCAGTGTATGTGATTGATTTCCAGTTTTGTACTTTGGGAATGTGTGGGCTCTTGTACTGGTTGACGTTTGTGTTATGAAGCGTTTGCCACTGGCTGATGTTAGCAGCAATGAAAGTTTCTGGGTGCAGGAGTTGAAATCTCTTCCTCTGCTTGCTCTTGCATTTCACACGAGCAGTGCCAATCTCGTGGGTACTATTGTTACAAGTCCACGTTCGTTGCTTCAGGAATTGTCTGCTTTAGATTGTTGAGCCAAGCTGGGTTAAGTTCATTCAGGGCTTGTTTCCCTTGATTGTTCCAGACAAAAATCTTGTTGTGCTGAGGCTGGGGTGGAGCGTCTAACCAAACTTCTGTAGGTTTTTAAGTGCATGCTGTCTGCAGAAAATTTGGCTAGAACGCATGCATGCTCAGGGTAGTCGTTTATCCAAGTCATGTACTCATTCTTACTCCAACCAAGCCAGTCAGGGAGGAGTAGGAATGTTGCTGTAGCTTCTTGAGTGAACTTTGTTGATTGAAGTGCATGTCCCATAAGTGAATGCAGGAGATAGTCGCAATAATTCGGGTGGCAAAAGGAGAAGTTTGTGAATTTTGTTTTGAAAGCATTAGTGCTTGCTCCAAATGCTGTGTCTCTGGTATTTTCGCTCCAGTAGGCTTGGTAACTGGGGTCAAAATCTAGGGGGCTAGCAAATTTTTGCTTGGTGACTAGTGCCCTTTTCTGGAGGGAGGCCATAATGTGCCTTGAGGTGCAATACATTTTGGAATCTCTTGCCTTTTTCCCAATGTTGTTAAGTGAGCTCATTTGAAGTTTATACCTTTGTAGCAGACCTACAATTTCAGTTGCCGCGTTTTGCACAGGTGGTTGTGTAGTACTGTGTAGGCCAATCCGTTTAGATTGGTTGTAAGCATGTAGCAAGATGTTGAGACGTTCTAGGGATAGCATGCCTGTGCACTTGCCGTAGATGTCATACGCACAGGCTGCTTGACAGGTTATGTGTTCAGGGATGTGGGTTCACCCTCAGAGTCTTTATTAGATCCTGGCTTGACGTCTATCATTTCTTTTTCTTCTGCATAGATAATTATGGTGACCTTTTCCGCTTGGGTTAGGTCAGTACAGACTAGGCAGTGCCAGTCTTCACTATTTTCCGCATCTTGCCTTGCAGTATGTGAGCAAGCATTCAGGTCAGTCAGACAATTTCAATGGTAGGTGCGTTGACACGTATCACATTGTGCATATCATCATAGTTTTCTTCTCTTTTTGGATGCTCTCGGCTGACCGGGCTCCAGAAGATTTGGCAGCAATCGTCTACCTTTTGGCTTCTTGGAAAGGGCTCTGTTTTTGCTGCTTTCAGCCCCGTGCTTTGGAACAAGGGTAACGCCCATTTTTCAATAGTTAGATTTTGTATTGTGCCTGTGAAGTTGTGTTGGTGTTACGTTTAGGTTTTTTTGCTGCCAGTCCAACACCTCCTGTATTTGATAGTCATACTTGAAATTTGAGTTACAGGCCTTGACATTGCCAAAACGAGCCGCGTTGCTATGTTTATAATGCCATATTTTGGTTGCCGCAGTCTCACCTGGTTGCAGAGGCTCTGGATAATTAGGTAGTGAAGCAGTGGGATTTTCAATGAGTTCCATGAAGTGGATGGGATTCTTCTTCTGCCTTTTGTTAGGTTGTGATGTTGGGTTGTTGTTGGTTCGTGTTTGGCGGGAAGGATTATTGGATTGCGTGTTGGAGCAGCCTGGATCTATGTCCATACTTCCTGTCTGCCTCTGAATTGTGTGTCTCGTTCTCCTTGTGGAGACTGTTTGCCGAGCAGGAGTTTGGGTCTGTTGGCGTTGCAAAAACTGTACATCTGACCAGGCCCATCCCATGGGAGTGTAAGCCTTAATTGCATCTAAAGCAGTAGCATTGATTTTCTTCACCCTTTCTTCTTTGTTAGGTGTCGTGTCATTGTTTTATGTAAGTCACTCATGAGCTGGGGGGTTATATTCTTTGAGTTCAACAGAGAGGCAAGCCTGTTCATTGCAATAGTTTGTCCCGTTTTAATCTTGCTGCCAAACTTTAGGGATATGATGTACATAATAAATACACATAACACAGCGACCCATGCTAAATCAAGCCTTTAAAAACCATGTTCCTACCCATAAAAGCCCCTGTGGCGTGAAAAGTGTTTGGTTAAAAATATAAAACTTTATCAAATCAGCCCAAGTAGACATGTCATTGCCTCTCCCAGCATAGCCATTGTTCTCATCGTGTTGTCCCCAATATTTACTGATCCTCACTATCTTCCTCCTCCATCCCCTCTTCAGCAACACCCTTCCACTTCCTTCTCAGCAACCTTTCAACTTGCCTTTTCCTCTTCCTCCCCTCCCTTTTCCTCCTCCTCCTCTTCTTCTCCTCCTACTACTCATCCTCATCCTCATCCTCATCCTCATCCTCATCCTCATCCTATTCATCATCATCGTCGTCATCATCCTCATCATCATCATCATCGTCATCATCACCATCATCATCATCATCATCATCATCATCATCTTCTTTTACTTCTTCTTCCTTCTCTAGCACGTCCATAACTCCCTCCTTAGTGTCAACTACACCCTCCACAAGCTTTTTGTGTGCCTCTCGCAGCTTGTCCATACCTTCTAGAACAGAAGCTGTGGCTTTGTCCACGGTTGCCTGGACATACTCGGCATACGCGTCAAATCCTGCCGGGAGAAGCACTGCAGGGGGGCAAAGAGAAGTAAACGGTACGTGCTGAAAGCCATCATTGCAGCACCTAAGGTGCTGCAGCTGAAGATGGGAGGCTGTCTTATACAATGCGTATTGTTTGTAGCTGCAAGCAAAGAGATCACTGGTAGCACAAAGATTGAGCAACGATAGTGCTACGTAGCAACCTTTCAGAAGAAGCTGTTGTCAGACACCTGTGCCAAAAAATGTGTGCACTTGCAACTTTGTGTAAGACACAAGCTGCTAGCATCTAATAGCAGACACAAATTGGTCTACTATCTGAATTTTCTGTTATGGAAATTACCGAGGTTGACATATATGGTTAATGTGTTGTGATCAGGAGTGATAATGTCATGCTGCAGTGAGCGTTACAAAAGCACCGCATAATACCTGAGTCTATGATGTGTACCACGTTTCCATCAAAATCGATGTCAGACTTCAAAATGTGGGCGTAAGAGCCACGCCCACCCCCTTCAAGCCAGACCATTCCGTGCCTGCAGTGCAATCAATGAAATGCATATGCCTTCACACACCACCACAAGCGCCACTGAACCCCCCAGTTTACGCAGTTGCGAGCTGCGTCATCATTGGACCTCAACAAATGAAAAATCTGCCTGCCAAGCTATGTACAGCAAAGCAAAATTGCTTACTTTTTGTTGAGCTTCAGCAAGGCTCCTTCGTCCCGTGTTGCAGGCTTCATGTCCATGGCTGTCTGAACAGTGGTTTCGCCCTCAGGGATATCCTTGTACTTCAAGATCTTGTCCACAACAACTGCAGATGGGATCGGGTGAAAAAAACTTGGTGCACGTCTTATGACGCTACTAACAACTCTATCAGAACAGTCCCCTGCGCAATGCTCTCACTTCTATCAACCCTTCACGCAATACTTTGCGATGAATGCTGTACTTTGCTGCCTAATTATGCACAGTCTCACGTTCCCAGTGTTACTCCGCTTCCCAACTCACTGTGATATGATGAACGCTGTGCATTGCTGCCTACTTATGCACAGTCTCACACTCCCAATGTTACTCTGCTTCCCAACTCACTGTGATATGCAGCAACTTTGAGGGCTGGACGCTTTGTTTCACCTGCATAGCACGTCATTTTGCACTACTCAGCTTTCAGTGCTTTAAAAAGACTGCTTGTCAGGCCAACGTGTTTGTAAGGCCAGCAAGTTTCAACAAGTGAAGTATGCCCACTGAATAGTAGGAAGACCAGACAGCAAGGTTAATGCACATTGCAAGAACGGTAGGGTGTCATATTAAAGATGCAAAATAACAATTCAATGTTCAATTACAGCCCATTAAGTCACATCTGTTTGGGTGCTTATTTACACGCACTTTAACAGATGCTAGACTAGCGCACGTTCCTTCTCACTCCAATGCCTCACCCTGATCGACAAGATCTGTCACAGATTCCAGGCCAAGCACATGTGCCAAATGCTTGAATGCCTGTGTAGACACGTCAAGTGTTTTCTGATGCTTGTATACGTGTCTTTTGTGCACATTGTAATTTACTGCTGCTGGTGAACACAAAATAGCATCATCTGTGATTTTGGCACGTTAGAACACATTGGTCACTGGATCTGTTTTAAACAACGACCAGAGCAGGAAATCGGCGACACAACCGTGACCTGCAATCCGGACAGCTCACATTGTCTGTCGGAGCAAAGATGGTCGAGCTGTCTACTGTGGCACCTTGAAACCCAGGGGTTGTGCTGTGTGGTGCAGTAAGGGATACCGCTGCTTGATCGGGTGGCACGATGAGTTTGATGCTAAGAAAAAGACCAAGTCCTGCTTGCATTGCTTTTTGCGTTACCTGGCATTTGCTGCAATTTCTTTCTGCGTTTCTTTGAACCATGTCACTGCAAGGTCCACAGAAAGCAGGTCGTGCGGCTTCTGGGCTGCCGGCGGCGGCATTTGCTTCGCCAAGCTCAACCCGATGACTGCAATGATGCATGATATTTATAAGCAAAGTCACTCTGCTGTTTCTTCTGTGTTCAATAATGCAACAGATTTCCCCTTAGAGTCGTACCGGCTGCGAGCAAAGCGAGGTGCTTCATCATTTTGCTTTGGTTGTAATTTTCTAGCAAAAAATTATAACGAGAGAATTTCACAAATTGTCCAACGCCTTTCAACGACGATTGTTACTTTATGAACATACGTGTGAAACGTTTAAAATAGACTAATATATTTTGCGGGGAACGATTTCGGGCGAGATACCTTGAAATAATAAGCGACGATAATAGTACCAAGCGTTCTTTTGCGCGCCAAATGTTACTGTTATTAGGTGGCTATTGTAATTAGGTGGACATATATGCAGTTAAGCTTGCAAGTAAGCCCATTTATTGGCATTATTATCAGCCTCCAATTTTCCAGTTTTCCCTTAAATACACCAATTTGACTATATCTGCTTGCCAAATAACAATGATCAGTTCCATTACTGGTACTCATATTTCTGCCTTGTTACTAGGTGAGAAGGAGGGGCTTTGTTCGCTGGTTTGGCATATGATCAACAACGAAAAAGACTCCGCTGGTAGTGATAACACAGCCAGCATGATTAAGGGAGGGGGCTACGTAATGCCCACACCAGGCAACCCCCCACCGCGACACCTTCCAAATGCATACAGCTACATCTTTTGATCTTTCACAGTTTGGACCCACTGCGCCTCCGTTGTTCCTTTTGGAAACATCTTTTGGAACCATGGTCCGAACGACTTGGGTTCCCTTCTGTTCTAATACAGTGGAATTGGTGTTTTGACCCATTTTTCTTTTTGTTATCCATACGCTTTTAATAACGCACCGATTTGATCCAGCAACATCTTACAAAACCTCAGTAATGTTTCCGCTTCTTATTAGTTGCCAGGAACCACAAACACACAAACAAAACTCTACTGGTAAAAAGCAAACTCAGAGTCGCTCTTCTTGATGTTCGCCTTGTAACCACGCTCAAAGTCCTTGGGCAAAATGACATACCTGCAAAAGAGGACAGCAGCATGCAACATGTTGTACGTGAGAGCAATGAAACTGAGCATGTCAATGCCTACCACGTTCTCATATATACTTTATAATTTTATAGATGGCCCATACTTGTAATCCATGCTTAAAATGGTACCACAATTTGTCGTGACATGTACATCTAAGCACCCAACAGGTTCGCAGCCCTTTGTCCTGTGATGTGACCGCTTTGCTCATACATATTGGCTGCGTGTCCAACATTTTGCAGGTGCTTAATGACAACACTTTCTCTAGAAAGTTTATGAAGATATGCAAGCCCTTGTGCGCAGCCTGCGTGCCATCCTCCACCCACTTACAACCCTAGCTACGTAGCCACCTCCCTTCACACTATGCTGTCTGTGTGAGCAATACCAGTCTCTTTGAAGCAGCTTACCGGGCTTTGTGCCGAAGCTCATAGCCCTCACAGCGTGTCTGGAAGATCTAACAAAACAGCCCAGTACATTGCACCACCAACTCTGTAGTTTGCATGCACAACCTGATCGTTCTTGCTCAGCACCTTTCCTGCTCATTGAATAACACACTTCGATCACATGAATAACACAAACAACACACAGATGTGCCAGACGTTCTCACCGGTTCTTACGCACGGCGTGCATGCCAGCTTCTTGGCACACAGCAGAGATCTCTGCAGCACTGATTTTGTCTGGTCGTGACACATAGTCCTCTAGGTCCACCTCGTCACTCAGATTCATCTTGTTGGTGCACACCTGTGTGTGAGGAAGAACAATAACACGCATACCCCGCTGAAGCAAACGCACACACGCATGCACAATGGTGCTTGAGTTAACTAGGACATTGCGAATGGCCACGCTTTTGTGAATCAACACACGTTGAATACGCAGGGCCACACTTCTGTGAAGCAATAAGCACCTTGCATTTGCAGGGCCGCATATTTGTTCATGTAAAATGAAATCATAGCATGTTGGGAGCGAGGTTGTGGCAATGGCAGTAACCCCAATATAAGTAAAAGCAACAGAGTAAGTTCACTGTCAGCTTTACTACATTGCTGGCATTTGCTGGCGGAAATTGTAGGGAGGCACAAGCCGTCAAACGGAACACATTCCTCTCATCTTTTTCTTGGCAACAAGCAGAACACATTTGGCAGCGCCTGTAGCTCTAAAGTGCATATGCTCCTGCTACAAACCACGCTCTGTCTGGGTTTCTGCTGAATACTTTGCATTCCAATATGCTCTGCTTTCCACACAAACTCAACAGCGTGGTTCGCAGCAGGAGCAACTCTGAGAATGATCAGCCCCAAATCCACTTGTAATGCGAGTTAGAATTCACACGTGGTTTGCAGCAGGAGCAGGTTGTTAACTAGGTGCTGCCTTGCCTTTCAGTCAGAGGTTTATCAGTCGGTTTGAATGGCTTGTGCAACGCCATGTGTTTAGCCTCATGTCAAGGACGAGGAGCTTTGCCGCATGAGTCGGCTTGTGCATGAGCTGCTTTGTGCACAAGTGCATACTACACTTGCAACTCAGCTACAAGTCGTCCAAATTGGACACTCAATTGTGACTGCATGCTAATGGCCCTGACGTTGGAATGGAGTAGTGGTAGCCAGGAGAGACGAGCGCATGCCGTTGCTACATTGCACGCGATGTTGTTTGCTTGCGCTCCCCTTTGTTTGAAGTCTGACACAGCTTTTGTGACTCTGACACTTCAAGAGAGCAGGCAATGGAAATTAGCACTGGCGAATGCATAAAAAAACCATGAAACACTTTTTATAACGCACTCTAGAGTCTTGAGCGCCTACAATGAAATCATGAATGCCTGTACAGCATAGAAAAGTCAGGAATGCCTGCGGCCACGAACAAGCAATGATTTTACCTGGAAGATGAGTCGTTTCTGCCGTCTGTCGGGGGTTGGAAACTCAATCTTGCGATCTAAACGCCCAGGACGGAGCAGGGCGGGGTCTAGTGTGTCATGTCGGTTGGTGGCCATGATCACCTGTCGAGCACACACGCAGTTCACCGCCAAAGGTCAAACGAAAGGACAAACAAATGCATCATGCAGTTTCAAGTTGGTCAGTGCAGCCATGTGGTGATTACACTACGAGCTAGCTGCATACTTCTTGTTGCCAGGCTTGTCAGGGGTAAGAACAGACGACACATCGCGTCGGGGTGGTGGCAAGTTCAAGCTCAACAGCTAGTAATATCCTCTGTGGTGGGCTTTGAAAGCGTGATCAGAAGACCGACTCAAATTTTAACTCCCTCTTTCTTGTCACCTTCATGTTAACAGTCTGGTCAAACCCATCCATTCAGTTCACCCTTTTTCCCCACCTTAGCATTCACTGTCTAATCAAACCCATCCATCTAGTTCATCCTTTTTTCTCACCTTTGCATTCACTGTTTAAGCAAACCCATCCATTTAGTTCACCCTTTTTTCCCACCTTAGCATTCACTGTAAGATCAAACCCATCCATTTGGTTCAACCTTTTTTCTCACCTTTGCATTCACTGTCTAATCAAACCCATCCATTTAGTTTACCCTTTTTTCTCACCTTAGCATTCACTGTAAGATCAAACCCATCCATTTGGTTTACACTTTCTTCTCACCTTTGCATTCACTGTCTAATCAAATCCATCCATTTAGTTCACCCTTTTTTCTCACCTTAGCATTCACTGTCTAAGCAAACCCATCCATTTAGTTCACCCTTTCTTCTCACCTTTACATTCACAGTCTGGTCAAACCCATCCATTTGGTTTAGGAGCTCCATCAAGATACGCTGCACTTCTCTGTCAGCCCCCGTCTGCAAACGCAGAAGGGCCAAGAAGAAGAACTACGTCAGCATGCTGTAATAAAACGGACGCATGCGGTGATGCACGTTTTTGGCTATCAAGCTGTAGGAAAAGAGAAAGCTATCAAGCTAAAGCAAAAGAGAAAGCTGGAGTCTTGTTTTCTTAAGCTATCTAGCTAAAGGAGAAGGTAAAGCTGGAGTTATTGTTTCCTTTAGCTGTCAAGCTGAAGGAAAAGAGAAAAGCTGGAGTCTTGGATGGCTCAGAGCCGAACAAACAGCAGCTGGAATACGCACAGAGTTGCTCTAAAGGAGCAAATCTGGTCCTAATGTGTACGCTGGCTGCCTTGCTTCTCAATAATCGTGCCTTGTTTCTGGTGGTGGGCAGCAGCATGCACAAGGTGACAGAGGTTCTGACACACCCAATTTACGAATCAGCTGGTGTCATAGTGCACCACCACCTTGTTTAAATAAATTTTGCAAATGATAGTAACCGAACTCCCAGCCAAAGGCATACACACAAGCAGACATGCCGATGTAAACGATGCCTGGCACCCCTGGCAAAATATTAGCACCTGTCAAAATTGGTGCAGGGTGCCATCGTTCATTCCCTAAATGTTTTGTCTGGAATTGCTTAATTACAGCTCCTAGATTTGTCACCATAAAAGGACACATATAATTGTGGTTGCGGCCACCCTTGAAAATCTTCATAAGCCCTTAGCAGCACACCCAAACCCCCCCGAGCACCAACTCAAATTGTCCTCACATTTGGACAAGGCGTTGACACACCTGCCAATTTCGGGAATCCCAGCACACCTACACCAACATACGTATGCACAACTCCAAATCCCATTCCCACCTCAAACAAACACCCTCCACCACACCACGCACACACACACACACCTGGGCATCAAAACGGGCAGTGGCAATAGCATCCACTTCGTCAATAAAGATGATGGCAGGTGCGTTCTCTTTGGCAAGACGGAACACATCACGCACCATGCGTGGTCCCTGTGCATGAGGAGCAAGGTGACATCATGTCCTGGTTCTGCAGCCACAATCACTAGTGTGGCTTGTTATCCATTCATACACCAAATGCACAGCAGCACAAACACCTCCACTCGCGTGGATTTAAGATCTCTGATTAAATCAAATGCAAGGCAGGAAATGTAGGGTTGGCCGAACCAGATATATATGGTGTGTTAATGGTTGGCTTAAAGGTCACGAAATATACGGTCGTGTACGGTGTGTATATACGGTCCTACACTCATTCACACCAACAAGCATCAAAAATGTTGGACACAAAATTTGATGCAGGAACAACCACCGCTTGCAAGACGCTGCCTGTACTCTGACATGTCAAGATACTTGCTGATGACGCACCGTGTATGACCATACACTCTGAAAGTCCTTTACTAATAGTATGTACGTGCACCGTACGATAATATTTATTTGCGACCATACTTACCACTTTGCCATGACACTTTCTCAGTGCCAAGTCGGCCACCAAAACCAACCATTCTCTGCTCTGACAGACATAATTAGCACCCTTTTTTCTTCTGAAACTAAAAGGAACCATACACCGTTGATGCCTATACAAACAGCAGCGCTCCTCCTACCAAAGAGTGGGGATGCTCGCCAAACAGTGCTTACAAATGAGGATTGTTGTAGTGCGTGGTGTGGTCGACCTATAGGCAGCAACTCTAGAGCACCGCAAGTACCTTGGGCGGTGCAAATCATTCTGAAAGAGCACCGTGAGCCATTTGCTCCGCCTCTATTTACTCGAACTTCAGCCACACACGGCATACGGTAGCACCTCTCAGCACACAATTTCCACTCCGTTTCAAAGGCCATTTTAAGTAGCAAGCAAGTAACATACACACAGTTCCCCCCCTGCCCGCTCACCTCTCCTAAATACTTTTGTACAAACTCGGAGCCTACAACTCGAATGAATGAGGCAGTGGTGTGGTGTGCCACAGCCTTGGCTAGCATGGTCTTGCCGGTGCCTGCAGAGTGTGTGCATATATGTGTGCATATGCGTGTGTAAGCGCGCGTATGCCTGTGCGTGTGAGCCTTTGTGTGTGTGTGTGTGTGTGTATGTGTGTGTGTCTGTGTGTGTGCACGTGTGTTTGTGTGCACGTGTGTGTGCGCGTGCTCATGCGTGTGCACGTGTTTGTTTAAGTGTATATTCGTGCGCATGGGTGAGAAAGTGTGTTGATGTGAGAACCAACAACAATTCCACTTTTAAACCGCCCACCTGGAGGCCCATACAAAAGCACACCACGGGGGGGGTCAATGCCTAGTTGGTGGTAGAGGCCAGCATGTGTTAGGGGCAGCTCCACAGCCTCCTTGATCTCCTGCTTTTGAATGTCGTAGCCACCAATGTCCTGCGCACAGAGGGTGGGGTCTGAGAGTGATGACCACTGCACTTGACACAGGAAGGGTAGAACTTGTGTAGGAGGTGTACCCACAGTTGTGTTGGAGCGAAGAAAAAGGAGAGGCTCGCAAGCAAGGCCGTGTAGTGACATACAATTGTTCCTTTTGAGCAGAGTGGGTGCACATGTGTGGTCAGGCCCCTAGCTAGGGCACAGAACACACACATTGGAGGGCAAGCCTCACTTTGCAATGGTGAAGCACTACGCTGAATCTAATCCAACACTTTTGACTCAGTTTTGCTGTGCCCTTGTGCGCTCTTGTGTTGGGCAGCCCCACGAAAACCTCGCAGGCATGCAACATTCCACAGACTAAGAAGCTGATTTGTAGCCATGTCAAGCGCGCATGTTCAAGCGCCTGCCCAGGCAAGGAAGCACGACCTTTGTGAGGTGTACCCCAACCCAACCATCCCATAATGGTGCTGTTTGTGTTAACAGGCCAAAGATGAGCAAAGGAGAACGTGCCCCTTCTGACAAACAAATCCCAAACAACCCTCAATTCAGCACCCCCATCCCCTTTTTCTCTTTTCCCACCGAGTAAGAGACGTCCGGCCGCTCGTTCTCTCCCAGCAGAGACACGGAGGAGTCTGCTTCTGGGGGCAGGATGTCCACGAGGGCGTTGGAGTGCCGGTGCAGAGCCACGGAGGAGGAGGGTTTGAGCAGCTCCCGGTTCAGCGTGCTGAGGATACGGACGTAATAGTTGGAGCCCGTGGTGGAGCCCACGATGCCGTAGTTGGCGTCCACCATCTCCAGGAACTGGCCGATGACCAGGGGCACGGACTGGATGCGCTTGACCTCCTCTTGGGAGTGCAGCATCTCCCTCTTCAGGTTCAGTTGCTCCTCCTTAACGTACTCCTCCTGGATATCCAGAAACTCCAGCTGGCGCTGCAGGGACTTGAAGCGGGTGTACAAGTCCTCCTGCGGCTCCGAGTCCACCTGTGTGGGGTGGTCCGTGCACGCGGGGTGTGCGAGGGGGTGCGCACGAGGACATGTAAACTCAAAAATGTCCTCATCTCCCTTCACCTCACGCACAGCAGCACGATATGCATACACTTGCGAACCTGCATGTCTGACAGGTCCATGTCCATATGGGCCTTGCCAGGGTGCAGAACTGCTGCTGTGGCCATGCTGTGTGCGTTCCCCTAGGCGCCTGTGCCTTTTGTCCTCCTCAGAGAAATTGCTATATTAAATTGGTGTTGCAAGCTTAATTGTGGGATTAAATTATAGAGGTATATGGTTTACCAAAACCTGCACCTTTTTATCTTCGTCTTCCAGAAAAGTAATCACTTCCTTTTCGACACTAGCTAAAGGTTCGCGAACAACTTGAGCTAAAAGCACTGAAAACAAACATTCTTCTTGAAGCTGAAATCAGCGTGCAGGTACCCGGATCAAGATGCATTACAGCCGTAACAAAACAAAGTGTTGGATATGGACCAGCATGATTGCTAAGCAAAAGTAAAATATCACAGTGTTGTATCAAGACCTTTCGTTGCCAAGGAGTCTTTTTGGGAACGTTTAAAGTGAACAACTACTCTAAAGTGAGCACGGAAGTTGCTATCTTTCTGAGTTGTATCTGAGAAAATAATATTTATGAAGTAGCACGACTCCGGCTGTAGCGAAGGATAGGTCCGAACACGATTTGAATTTAGGCAGCACACCTTAATGACTTTCAGTGTCAATTTTGGTAATTTCTAGCATCTTGTATAGACCATATTTTGAAGGAACCTCTGCCCTCGTTAAGCAAGTGAATACAGGGTTGGCCAGAACCGTGTATATGCACCCTGTACGACCGTATATTTGGTAAATTCCCTGCCAAACATACCGTATGTACACCGTATATATATTTAACCATGTATGGTGCTAGAACCTTACGAGTATATCAGAGGTGGTCGACGGAGGACTGAAAAGGGGGTGTTTTTGAAATGTTCCCAGGGTTTGCCACCCCAGCAGGCAGTTTCTAAGCTTAGCACCCAGATGTAGATAACACCCAAGCTTGAAAGCTGCCAATAGGGTGCACGTGTCTAATTGCCCGCGGCGTGAACCCCACTTATCACCACCAATCTGTCATGTCTCACCACCAACTGACCCGATTTGTGTCATTTTATATCAATAGTCTACATTTCAATAAAGAACATCATTGCAACAAAAATGGGGCAAAACGGAGCAGTAGTTGGCCAGGTACCCTGTTTTGGCCGATTTCTGAAAAAACAGCACAAGGGGTGCCAAAAAGGGTGGAAAACCAAATAATCACCAAATCTGGTTTTCAGCATGTCAAACGATTCCTGATCATAAAAGAAGTACCCCTGTCGTGTCTTGAGGTGAAAAGAGGCCCTGGGTAGAGTGTGGTGGCTCACTACGTAAACATTCAGTGCCAAAATTTGAACTGGATTTCTGCCCAGACCACTGGGGTAGTCCATCTGGCCTCAAACTTCATGAAACATCTAGAAATGTTATTTAAACACGATTTGCATCCTAAAAGGAACATTTTCAGGACTTTTGCTCCGTCGACCCCCTCTGCAAATATATACTCGTGCGGCAAAATTTCTCAACCGCGTGCATGCAAAGCAATTTAAGCTACCATCCACAACTGCTGAGGAACAGTTGAGCCCACAGGTAAATATATCACGACCTGCGGGCGTTTGTGTATACACATGTACATATGTATATATATGCATGTATATATATATGCATATATGTTAATATATATATATATATATATATATATATAGTCCATGGATCCACCACCACCCCTGGTGGTTTTAGATATTTTATGGTCAAAATGTGCAACTGCCCAACTGCCCCCCCTAAAAAAAATTCTGCAGCTTTATATTGCAATCGCCCCCCCCTCGTTGTAACTTCCCAACGGGTGCAGGCGGGGCTGGGGCTGGGGCTGGGGGTGCAGGTGCAGGGGCAGGCGGAGCTGGAGCTGGGGGGTCAAGGAGTGCTAGGAAGGCTTCCTGATCACTCATCGCTCCCACTGCTCAAAAGCTTTAATTTCTGCTACCGCCCCACAACCACCCCCTTTAGAAATACACGAATAGTAAACCACCGCCCCGTCACCGCCCCCACCAAAAAACTATGATTAGGGGGCGTTGATTTACTTTTTGTCAACACAGGAACCATCTTTTTTATTATTAATCTCGGACCATGTGAGTAGAGTGTGGAATTTGCCTCTTTTGTTACAATATCATTCAGTTTTACAATCAATGCTTCAATGATATAAGCCCTGAGCCAGAAAAGCTCAATGTACAAAGGACATCAATCTACGCCATTTGCAAAGGCAAATTTCCCCAATTTACAGATCGAATGATGGAAATGCCTCCTCTGCATCCATCGTTCGGTAATAGCTAGGGGCTAAACTGAAACTCTGGATTTGGGTGTTGGTGATACTAATGTGGTATGGAAACCTCCTTCCTGTATTTTTGTATGGCGTAGCTCTCAACAGCTTCCCGGATAGAGGAGGAAGGTGCGTGCACACGGCGCAGTTAAAAAGACCTAATGAAAAACAGGAATGGCAGACAGTTCAAATGCTCATAAGTAACAAAATACACCGGCATTTTAGGCACAGGGTTAGGGTGAATCCGGTCAGCCTCCCAGCATACCCCCGAATTGACTTTATGCTGGAATTTGATAAAATGTTAGGGATTGATTCATAGATTCAAAATAATAAATTAGCAAAACAAACTCGGCACGAATAAAAGCACAGACTGCCGTTTTTTGGCCTCTGGCGTGGCGGGTTTGTCTTATTGTTTCACATTCTAAACATACACACAAGAAACATTAAACTCAGAATCTGCTTTCGGGTATTCGGAATATCTTGGCGAATCCTTTCTCTTGACCCCCAGGGATCCCACATTCCTTAATAAATAGGGCTCCGAGACGCAATCGCACGCTGCTTGTTCGCGCGCTCCAGAATATTTATGCAAGGCTAGCCTGTTGCTGACATGAGCATGTCGCTGCAGCGTGTGCTGGAAGTTGAGAGCCCTATGGGCTTCGAGCCCGCCGGCCTTGTGCTTCTCCCACTCTTCGCCGGAAGCTTCCTGCATAACCGACTGAACGGCCAGAATCCTGCTAGCAGCAACAATGCCTCCCCTTTCTCCCCCTCTTCCTCCACTACCTCCTCCACCTCCTCTTCCTCTTCTAATTCTACAGCAGCAGCAACAAGTGCAGGAGGAGAAGCAGCACCCTCAACCTTCAGGCCGAGGCACAGCACACAGCGCACGAGATACAGGAGTTTAGAGGACACACCGGTACCAAAAACCGGGTTCTTCGCCCAAGGGAAAGAACAGGTACGAGTGGGTAACAACGAGGGACGGCACCGAGAAAACTGACATCCGTCAGAGATCTACTATGTTTGTACCATCTCACATTGGCAGTGCAGGCAATGCAAAGGCTCGAGGCCCGCTCACAAGTAGTCAAGCACGATACAAACAAGCGTTCCTAGCCATTTGCTGTTCCTTCCAAGGTTCATCACCCAATTCCACCCAATCTGCAGGCACAAAATGTCGGGGCAGGAGCTGCAGCCAGGACACTGGCCCAGATGGTGATTCACCCCCTAGACACGATCAAGACAAGATTGCAGGTAGTGGGACAGATTCAGAGCAATGGATGTGGGCTCAATGTAGGGGTACCTGGTCGTACTCTTGGGCAGTTGCCTAGGAACGTGCAGTCAAAAAGAAAACTGATGAGGACTCGAATGTATGTGCACTCCTTATAACCTCTTTCTGATCAAGCGCACCGTGACAAAAAGAGGCGAGGAACTGGGGCTATTGGAAATGAAAAACACAAGCGCAAACACATCCACACACACCCACACATCCACACACACTCACACACTCTCACACACTCATGCGCACACACACACACATTCACACACACACACACACACAAACACACACACACACATACACACACACACGCACACACACGCACACACACATGCACACACACACCCACACGCACACACACTCGTACACATAGTATGTTCGTACTCGGCTGTGCAGCTTTCTTGCATGCACACCCACATACTTGCGTGCGCACACCGATTGTACGCAAACAACAACAATAAATGCAGGTCACGGCCCAGGTGCCACGTCTCCAGGCCTGGCAAAGGCTGGCAACAGGAACCAGCAAAGGCTTGCTGCCCGGAGGGACTACTGCAGTTTTGAAGGTGCGTCAGAAAAAATGCAGGCACCGCTTTTCAATCCCATAGGACAGGTCCCCGGTCCAAAATAGCCTCGATACGTTTTTTCCATTTTCTAGCCAATGAAATGCAATCAAGCAAAGGCTCGAGTCTGCTAAGCGCAAAGCATGTCATAAAAAGAAAAACTATTTTGGGCGCTGATCATCAAAACAGCAGCAGCTCGGTAAGCATAAACAACGAGATACTCCTAACAAGGTCTGCTTGTTAGGGTTGCCCAGGACCGTACATGGGATTTCTTTATACCTAAATATACGGCGTATAAACCGGTTCACACACAGGTGTATATCGTATATTGTGTGAAACCGGAAATCGTAGAATACTGGGAATCTGCTGTAAAAATCCAAAATAAAACGGTACCTATATATATGCCGTATACATACTAATATGGTTTTGGCCAACCCTGCTTTTAAAAAATGCTTGTATTCTTGCAGAAGAGTGGAAGCAAAGCTGCAGTGCGTGGCCTGCAGGATCTCTACTTGGGCTTGGCCGGTGCGGTCATGACCACACTACCCGCGGCTGCTGTGTTTTTTGCCACCAGTGAAGCGTGCAAGCACGCCATGGAGAAGAACTTTGGCTGTGAGAGGTAGGTACCCCTTTTTAAGGAGTCTGTTGGGTGATATCCGAAAGGTTAACTGTGCAAGTGCCCAAACATAATGCTTCTTTCTCTAAAAAACAAAGGGGAAACCATGTACGCACACACCACTTTATCACACTGGAGCCAATATAGCCTCTAACTAATGCTGAGGTTGTAAGCTGACGGATTATGTGCTCAGATGTAGATGAGTCGCTCTGTGTATAGGTTGCAGGAATAAATGCACTAGTTAGGCACCTCAAATGGTATATCCATGGGACATAGCATATTGATCTGCGTATCTCGCCAACCATCGGGTCTTTTTACCTAAATTCTTTTGCAATAATGGTCTTTGTTTAGTGGAAGGAGTTTTGAATACCAGATATCACTGAATTTGGTGCAGTAGGTGATTTGTTATGAAGCTTTGGCAGCAAGCAGTGGGGTTCAAGCCACAGCAGCAAATCGAACATGTGCGCCCCAATGGGCGAGCTCCAAACTTAACACCCACAAACAAGGAGTCATAACATGTAAGAATTTTAGCTTACCAGTTTTGGCGCTCATGGGCCAAAGAACATTTTAAAACACGCTCATTTAGGGCCTCAGTCAACTCAAAAGTTGCCCACTGAGCTGCAGTATGTGTTGCTACTTGCGTGCAAATAGTTAGGAAGCAGGTTTTAGTGTCGTTCTGAAAACGAGCAGTGCACTGAATGCGTCAAATAGGCCGGTGTGCCTGCGCTCACGTAGGGCAAAGCGCCCCGTTCTTCGTGGCCGTGACTCTGCTGTTCCTTTGCCTGTAACCTTCAGCCATAGAGCCACATGGTTAGGGTTGGCCAAAACCATATATATACGGTGTATATACGGTATTGTTGGCAGGGAAATCACCAAATATACGGTCAAATACGGTGTATATATACAGTTCTGGCCAACCCTACACATGGTTCGTAATTCCCCGACAGGAACAAGGTGGCTGGTTTGTCTGTTTATAACCTTTCCATTCATCACCAATTACTTTGCAGGAAGGGCATGGTATGCCACGTGGTGTCATCCTCTGCTGCAGCAGGTGAGATGTGCAAGCATAAGTGCGTGCACATGGTAGGCAGGAAAAAGGCAGTAAAAAAGCAGTAAAGAAGTTCTCACGTATCTGTAAGATAGGTATAAAAAGAGTGCACTAGAGCATTTGACGTATGCCCATCAATACAACAGCTGCTCCCACTTTCCTCTCTGCTGTCCTAGGAAATGCATTATATGCTTGCTAATCTACTTTGTGCACTTGCCTGCGCAGTGGCATCGGCTTTCATTCGCGTGCCTGGAGACGTCTTAAAGCACCGCATCCAGGTGAGAGCTAGCAAACAAGTCAAGGATGCAGAGACTGCACGCCTGATAAATTGAAGGAAGATGTTTGGTGATTTTTGAAGAGGGGGCGAGAGAAGAAAACGTACTTGTGCCTATAAACTATGTGTAAGCGCCTGTCTACTCTTCCCAGATGGCCTTCTTACTGGTTTCAATAAGTTCTAAATTATTTGTATCCTGCATTTGTAACTCATTAACTCACGCCGCGGGGCTCCAGTTTTAAGGCTGCATGCATATGCCCACCTCACGCTGGTGCTTGCATTCTGACTGCGCAGGCGTACATGCTGCCTTCAAACGTGGTGACCAGCTGCACCCAAGTGCTCCAAGCACAGGGCCTGCGTGGATTGTATGTTGGATTTAGGGAAACGCTCATCCGGGACGTGCCTGAGATCGCAATCCAGGTACGTTTAGTTGTTGCTGCATATGTGTAGCTGACGTGCAGCCCTCTTGCTTGCTTGTGCGCCTCAGTGTTGCAATGCATGCTAAAGATAGCCTTGTAGCTGCCGAGGGCCGAACTCACTTGGAATGATTACTGAAAATGAATGACCTCGTGTGCTAACTAAGCTAGGCAACCAAATTTGCTCTTTGACCCTTTTTAAAGTAAATCCTCAAGCAGCCTGTTTGCTGACACCTGCCACGCAAACTGTGCACCGTCCTTGCAGTTCACCGTGTACGACGCTTTGAGCAGGACGCTGCTGTTGCATCACGAGCAGCTGGCAAGGCAGGAAGGGCAGCAGCACAGGGAGCTGCAGCTGGGACTCATTGAAGTGGCGAGGCACCCCCTCAGCCTGGGTGGCGTGGCAGGGGCAGCTGCAGCAGTGATAACAACGCCTCTGGATGTGATCAAGACGCAGCTACAGGTGCGTGGTTGAAGTTTCTTTTTTTGGAACAACTGCTCTTGTCGTCATTCAGGAGCTGTCACAGCTAGCTGGGCGCAACTAACTGCTCGTCAGTGACTCTCTACCTCTAGACGTTGTTGAGCAGGTGTGCACTCCAACTGCAATACTTTTGGAGTTGCTACCCTGCAATTGTCAAATCTACACTGTGCTTATTGCAGGGTGAGTGCGCAACGAGGTGATCTGGACTAATTTTTCAAGGACAGTTTGTTGTTACATCGATGGGATTAGCACATGATTATAAACATTTGTTGTTCAGGTACCAAAGTTGCAAGTGTGTGGACGTCTAACTGCCCTTCTCTGCTTCTTGTCATGTACAGGGTGAGTGATTAGCACAACTTTTCCTGTATACTCACAAGCATGGTAATCATCCTATTCTGCCTACAGTGTGATGGCGTGGCGAATGCAAGCCAGGCTATTCAAGGGGTGCTCGCCAGGAAGGGACCTGCCGGATTCTGTGCGGGCATGGGACCACGGGTTGCACAGGTATGTGCGTTTGCGTGTGGATGGGGGTGTAAGTGCCAGTGTGTTTATGCGTGTGTGTTTGTGTGTGTATCTGTGTGTGTGTGTGTGTGTATGTGTGGCACAGGTGTGCGTGTTTGCGTGTGGATGGGGTTCAATCAAGTGACAGTGACAGCAAATGTCATCTCAGCAAGTGGAAGTGTGTGTACGTGCGTGCGTGTGTGTGTGTGTGTGTGTTTGTGT
>Ga0307948_1000836_pt1:0-20000 | contig 21104 bp, 17 predicted proteins | sample OrgLakmetagen280_FD_201824 | JGI IMG/M metagenome (GOLD analysis project Ga0307948, IMG submission 201824) | Saline water microbial communities from Organic Lake, Antarctica - #280 | ecosystem: Environmental > Aquatic > Non-marine Saline and Alkaline > Saline | place: Antarctica: Organic...
CAGGGAGGTGCAAAACACACACATGCAGCATGAGCAAGGAGGTGTAAAACACACACATGCGGCATGAGCAGGGAGGTGTAAAACACACACGTCAGGAAGCAGCACAAACACATATGCCGTGCCTTTCAAATGTAAAAGCATTAAGACCAGGACAAGGCAAAGGCAGCACTGGTATTGATGCACGGTCAAGGAGTGCTTTAGATGCGGTCAGGAAGAGCACTCGTTCGATTACAGCGCCTTTCTAATCAAACAGGCACTTAAATCGCTCGCACAGCTTCATCTTGCCATCTCGTATGCACCCATGCATGGAAAGAGCTCACTCAATGCCTGAGCCTTGCGCCATCTTATTGCAAGTGCTTTGCACGAACACAAAGATTGACACAAGCTTTTGTGTCCGTAGTTACCTTGTGTGTCCACAAGGATCTTTCAGTCCACCTTCTTCAGTGCATGATAAATACAAACATCTGTAGCAGCCGCTCCACTAAACTCTAGTAAAAAATGCAAAGTTAACAGCTCGAGTTGGCCAGCACCATAAATGAACGTACATTGTTCTTGCGGCACATGTGGCAGGGGCTTTCATTACAAAAAGAGGCGTCCACCTCTGAGGCACAATCTGGACTCTTGAGAAACGCATGCATCCTTCCATCCACACACTTACATCAGCTATGGTGTGCTCTTTATCTACAATCACGACGTCTAAATATTCACGTACGTGTCATGTACAGTGTGTCAGTCTTAAAGCCAGGTCGATCTCAATCGTCACAGCCTCTCTATCACACTGACCTGCGTGGCTTGTGCTGCCTGTTCAGACAGAGCACAGAGCCCTTGCGGGACCTTTGCTTGCTGTTTATGCTGGCAGGGGGTCCTCTTCTTTCTTTGCTCACTTGCAGCTCAGAGATGCGAGCCACGGCCCATGCAAGCATGGCGATGTCAAAGGGAGCCACAGGGCTGGGGGTTTTACTTTGGACACTATTGCTACTGCTGCCATTATTTCCACTGCGGCCATCACCACTACCAATCCTAGCAGCCCTGCTGCTGCTATCGCTAGGCCAGCCATTCCCTCCACCACCTCTGCTGCTGCTACTGCTATTGTCGCTGCTGCTACTGCTATTGTCGCTGCTGCTACTGCTATTGTCGCTGCTGCTTTGCTGCGTACCACTTCCATTCTCAGGCATCAAATCCAGCAGCCGCGCCTGCACAGCACTGGCCCACTCAGGAGGGGGGGTGATGCGCAGCTGGGCCAGTGCGTACAGCATCACCGCCAGGTCACCACACGACCAACAGGCGCTTTGGCAAAGGTGCCAGGGTTGCAGATGCTGCCCACCTCGGCGGTGGGTGCGGTGGTTGGTTTGGTTGGGGGTGGAGGGTATGGCTGTAGGGAGGTTTCCTTGAACAGCTGCATGCTGGCTGCTGGAAACACCTAAAAGCTGTTGCGGCTGCTGCTGCTGCTGCTGCTGCTGCTGCTGCTGCCGCTGCTGCTGCTGCCGCTGCTGCTGCTGCTGTCCCCTCACACAAGACTGCTCCAGCAACGCCAACACTGCAGAGTACTGGCTGCGCCCTGACGCGTCCGCACCTGAACCCAAAGTCCTACCCTTTTTCCCACTATGAGCATCTCCGTCATTCCTACCATACGCATCACCAACCCAACCACTGCTGCTGCTGCCGCTGCCATCACCACCTGCTTGCCCTGCAGCACCGCTAACCTGTCTCTTGTTGCGCTCAAAGAGAGACAGAGCACTCAAGGTTGTGGCCAGCGTGCGTACAGCAGTGGCTGTGTCTCCCTCGCTTCTTGTGCGCCACAGGCTGAGCTGCTGCTGTACCACACAGGACAGGAGGTTGTCCAGGGCCTCCTTTTTTAGGGGAATGCCAAGCCTGTTGGTGCGTAGGAGCAGCGAAGACGAGCATCATGCATGTGCGTGCACGTGTGTGTGCAGGCATTTGTAAGGTGGCATTGCAGAACACAAGACAGTAAACCGTCCAGGGCCTCCATTTTTAGGGGGACGCCCAGCCTGTTGGTGCGTAGGTGCAGCAAGGACAAGCATAACGTCTGCATGCACGCATGCATGTGGGTGTGTGTTTAAAAGGGCCACGGATGATTGTATTGACTTCACACTAAACTCATGGACAGCGCATCTGGAGAACACACGCAGGCATGCACGATGCTACACATAACTAGGGTTGGCCCAAACCGTATGACCGGATATACGCCGTATCCTCGGTACGCCGTATATCCGGTACCGTATCTGAAATTTTTGACCGTATATGGACCGTATTTGCAGGTGGTACACCCCAGACTCGGGTTCAATTCCTTGCAAAAGCGTTTTTTGCTCTTTTTGGTCCAATTTTTTTATCTCGTGGCTTTTTGAACTGAGCATTCCCTTACTTACTCATATGCATGTATTTGCATTAAATACTTTGTATGATGTATGGTTATGCCTCTCTTTACACTTAAAAATGCCACTTTTTGGTCTCTTTGGCTTCGAGCAGGCCTAGCTCCCCAGCCTTTCATTTTTTGGGTATGAAACATTGGTTCATGCGTGCTCAGCTCTTCAAGAGATACAAAATGACCCCCTTATAAATTAATTCTGAGTACATCAAAAATTCCTTATATACGGTATATACGGTTATACGGTGTATAGACGGTATATGAAAATTCCATATACAGTTTGGGCCAACCCTACACATAACACGTAACAATTTGTTGATAATTACTGGGAGGGGATGGACCGAGCAAAAATTCGGACATGCTCCTTTTTTGATGCATATTACCTTGCGTGGCCCGACAGGACCATGGCCACCTCGTCCGACTTCATGGCTCCCACCTGCGCGCACACACAGTCACACATTTAGCACGTGAAAAAATGTTAAAACGAATCGTGCAAAGCAAAGTTTTCTAAGACGTTATAAGGAGCATGCGTTGAAGCACGCACGTTGAAAGCACGACGTGAAGTGAAGTGAGGAATGGTGAGCTTTGAAAGCTTCAATTACAGCCAATCCAACAGTTTTCAGCTGGTAGTTACCTCCATCACAGCTTACAGACAGATACTCGCAGCTCAGCTTACTTTTACTGCCCATCAGCAGCAATTGCATTTAACAATACAGTATCCTCTAAGTCATCATACTGCTACTTTATATTGCCTTTTGCTCATTCCACTGCTGCACTGCCACCCAAGGCAATTGAGGATGCTCGCAATATACAAAACACACCACACGCAGAGCACATGCATGATGTCTACAACGGCCCAGCACACGCACACGATGACCCAATCAACACACAGCACCTGATGCGTGAGCTCTGCAGATAGGCTGGCACGCAGCATAGGAGGTGGACGATAGCGCAGCTTGCCCAGAGCCCACCACAAGTTGGCAATTTCTTGAGGCCCGACGTCCCCCAGCTCTGCGGCTATGGCGCATAAGCACGCCTGCGGTGGAGAGATTTGAGTATTTGAGATTTAACTCATCAAATCTGGCCCAAGGTTATAAAGGATAGCATGCATTGGTAAATCAATCTGTTGCATTTTTTTACTTTGATGAATTAAAAGTGAGATGACAAAGAGCATGCTTAACAACAATGGGCATGGTCACTGTTGTGTCAAGTGTGCTTTTTTTAACTGCATAAAATGGCTTGATTTTGCATTGTACTTGACAGGACAAGGAGTGGGGCCAAGATCATGTGCATTTGATCAATGACGCGTCAACATGTCTACTAAAAATCATGTCAAGTTAACGGAACGCGTTTAGCTAGCTGTAAAAAGACCTGCAACAGAGGTGCAACAACCCTGCCACACACGCTGCAAGTCAACACATCAGCTGTACAAGGAACTGCAACAGAGGTGCAACAACCCTGCCACACATGCTGCAAGTCAACACATTTGTCCTTTATCACGTATACATGTGCAACACATCTCAATCCAGGTCAGGTGGAGGGCCAAGTAGACCCACTTACCCTCTGTTACGTACACACGTGCAACCCACCTCAATCCAGGTTGGGTGGGGGGCCACCCCCAAACAAGCCACCGCCCACAGCACGTTGGCCACTGCTTGAGGTCCTGCTTCACGTATGCATCCAGCAAAGGCAGACAGCAGGGGTGCCAGGAGCGTGCTACCTGCTCATGTGTATGTGTTTGATTGGGTGTCTGTGTGTGTGCGTGTGTGTGAGAGTGCACACATACATACATAGGTTGTGCGCGTAGTTGGCTTGCGTGTACTTATATGCTTGTATGGACACATAAGCTCTTGGTTGGCAAAGGCGAATTGCTACCCTGACTGTGAACAAATAATTCTGAACAGAGGACGGACGGTGGTGCTGTAGAACAGGGGTAAGGTGAATTGCTACCCTGACTGTGAACAAATAATTCTGAACAGAGGACGGACGGTGGTGTGCTGTAGAACAGTAGAACAGGGGTATCATGCATACCACTGTGCGCAGGAAAGAGCAGCTCAGCAACAGCTAGCACGACAATCACAAAAGCAGTGTTTCAGACCAATAATGCCCTGAGTGGGAAAGGTGCAGCGACACAGGCGTTGACAGCTGTACATTCTGGAACTGGTGACAAAAACAATGCAGCAAACACACAACAACAGATAACTGTTTGGCACGCCACAGGCAGCAATTACAGCCACGGAATATGCTATCAACAGTATAGTACAACACTAAAGCATTGCATGACCAGTGCCTAGTGTGGACCTACAAGCCACACCACGGACGACAATGACAGCTGTTTAGCTTAACCTTCATTTGAAAAGCACACCAACCACGACACTTAACATCCCTCCAAATACCAGGGTGGAAGCGCGCCAAGCCACAGGCGGTGATGACAGCTGCTGAGCTCAACCTTTATTTTAATATGACACCAACCACCACTCTTAGCTTTCCTTCAACACCTGGGTGGAAGCGCGCAACGCCACAGGCGGTGATGACAGCTGCAAGCTCCAGGGCAGGGAAGGTGGAGGCACAGGAGGAGCAGGCATGCAGTAGGCCGTGCATGACCTGTGTGTTGAGTTCAGTAAACACAAGGTGATGCTGATGGCACGGTTGCTTCAACACAGCAGCTTCAGCACCATGCACATTGTACGTGTGCGGCAGGCCACAGAATCGGCAGGGCAGGCGGAGTGGAGTAGGGGCAGGGGTGCAGAAGGCTGCAAATAGCCATCTAAAAGATATAGACTAGTAACCTTGAATTGATTTTTTGTGTTGTAAACAGGGTGCGAGGCTATTATATAATGCAAATACTATATAAAAGTATATGGGGTCCGTGTAATATTATATTATATTTTCGAAACTCAGAAACTCAGCTATCTGAGCTCGGAATTTCAATGCGAACTCAGATAAATAAATGGCTAAAGTACCTAAGCTTTCAGTGAAACTAGACTGTGAGAGCAAGCAGCCTTATCTGGGGCCAAGTTAGGCCAGAGGACCTGTACAAAAACCTCAAGGATCCCAACCAATTAAAATCCATTGACTGAAGGTAAGAGGTATTCCTTGTGGAGGACACGGGAAGCCCTGTGCACTCCAGTGCAAGGGCTGCAACACTCTTCGGAGGATCCTGAGCCCAACAATCCCTCGCAAGTATGCAAGCAGCTTGCTTCAGAGCTCCCACCAATTTTAGTTCAAACAATTATAATATACATTGCCTGACAAAAATGGCAGTTTCTATACAAGGATGAGGAGCATGTGTTAACACACTCTCTACTCAATATTTCCTTTAGTAAACATCAGCAATGGATTCCAAGGGTCTTAAAACCTTATCCCATCAGAAACTATATGGAATCTTCCAGCTGGATGAGGAAAGGTCGGTGAGACTCAAAGGGTCTCAATTAGTGTTGTGCCAGTAGGGTTTCCGGTACGGTACGGTTATACGGAGTAGAACAGTACTTCTCAATGCAAACCCTTTTTGTTAGGCTGTGGAGCAGCTGAGGGCGTAGCTAGTGGTAGGCACTACAAAGAAAAGATATGCTGGCCAGCAATGCACCATGTAAGTGAGCATCTGGACATAAAATAAGGAGAGACATGGGTCGCAAGGAGCAGTGAGCTACACACAGTTTCAGTCACCACAATAATAATAACCGCCAGGAGGGCCCACCACACAAGCTGCTTCAAGGAGTTTACCCACAGGTAGCAGGGACGGAAATGTGGCCAAACGACTAGCTACAGCATCACAGTCAACACGCGTGGCTGACAAACTAGCTACAGCATATCACTGCCAGCACGCGCTCACCTGTAGACATAGCAACGGAGCCAACACCAGAGACCACACATACACACAAATACGCTCACACACATACACACTCAAACACACGCACGCACCCACATACATGCTCACCTGTGGGTGTGGCCGCTGCGCTCCCTTGCGGCCCAGCTGTGCCACTGCGAACACCGTATTGGCCAAATCCTGAGGGACACAATTCCCCCCCCCAAGCCCACGATCCTGCTGGTGTTTCCCTTGTGACCTCAACGGCGGCCGCACACTTGACGACGCAGATCTCAAAGGCTGCTGCAGATTTGTGTCGAGCTGATGTAGCCCACCAGCGGGGCCACTCCTCCCGGGTGTGCTGCTGTTAAAGCTGCGTAGTAGGGGGCTGACCATAGCCTCTACCCACGCGGTCGGCGGCTGCAGCTTCAGCCGAGCTGCCGCCCACAAAATCTGCATCGACAATCAGAGGGCACAAAAGCATGGCTTTGTTAGAAAGGTGCCTTGAACCAGCATGAGTTCCTGCCCGCAAAATTTTGGTTATTTATCAGAGGGCTAACATGCAGAGCTCTGGCAAAATAGGGCCTAGCAGTGTGCACACTTCATTGCCAACAGTAAAACACAGACATACCCACAGCATAAGCATAGACGCAAGAGCTAGTGCAAGCAGACTCATCCCTTAACGCTCCTGGGTTTGCACAAGGGTCGATGCCTGCCTTTGCTTTAATGATGATACATGCGCACCTGGTCATAACAGACCCCGTTGCCTTCCTTGCCAATTTCACAAAGTGCACTCCGCATTCACTTGGGATTGTGAGGCAGGTGTGGCAAAAGCAATACCATTGCCGTCATTCACTCACAGCAGCTAGCCGTCATACAGACACAGCAGCTAGCCGCCATACACTCACAGCAGCTAGATGTCATACAGGCACAGCAGCTAGCACCGGCACACCCTGCATTTACCTGGGACAGCGAGGCGGGGGCGGCAGCTGGGGCGGCAGCGGCAGTGGCAGACAGGAACGCAGAGATCCAAGCAGGAGTGAGGGGGGCCTCCATGAGGGTCAGTGCCCAAGCGGTGTTGGACATTGCCTGTAGAAGAGGACATGTTACTAGTTGAGCTGCGATCAGGCATGGTAAACCAGTCTGTGGAGGTTTGTGAGCGATGGCTGTCTGTCAAGTGATTTGAGCAAAAGCTCATGTGCAACTTTTCGAGTGAGTTCAGGGGTCATCTCTGACGGATTCAGCTGTCCAACCCATTATTTAAGAAAACAAGGAAAGAAATCCATTTTGTGTTGCTAATTTTCTGCTTTATATAAATTTAGATAGGCAAATTAGATATACGATTAAACAGGACCATACATACCTGGGCACATGCACTAAGCATCTGGGCAACAGAAGCAGCTAAAAGAGCACGCAGCATCCTTGACAAGCAGCTCTTTTGCCTTTACAGCAACACAATCACACGAATTTAGGGAGACGCACTGGGCATCTTGGCAGCAGCAGAGGCAGGCATTAACGCAGCACGCAGCATTGAAAATTGGCCATTCCCCTTAATTTCGTGGCCTCAAACCACGCACACCTGGGGAGATGCACTGGGCATCTGGGCTGTAGAAGCGGCCACAAACGCACGCAGCCAGCGCGTGCCTGGGCGGCAACGTAGGGAGGCCAGGGCCCACAAGCTGTTTGACAGAGCCTGGGTATTGAAGAGATGGTGCGTGAGACTTCATTTTAAAGAGGGGGTTGGGGTGGAGCATTTGCCCTCAGTCTTGTGAAGGTGCGCTCAGATTTAGTGTTTGTGGGGGCATCTTGTTGATGTATGATTGGATTTTGAGTAGCTCATCATAAGCTGCCGGACGGTGCCTTGTTGGAGGATCTTAAAGCTTGGAGTACAAATTGTTGTGGAGACAGTCTTGTGCAATAATTGTAAGAGAAGCTGCTGGACAATAAAAATTTGCTTTAGATAAGGGTGGCACCGATGCAGATTAGATCTTATCACGTACGCAAATCGAGCAGTTGACTTCCTTTAGTGCTAAGAGCAGCTTTGATACACCTCATCAAAATATGAAAGGTCCAATTGTTGGACGGACGCCAGCAAATAAAGAGGCGGAGTGATCCCTGAAGACATGCAGACACATAAACCTTCACACCTAAACACACTTCTCTCTCACATACCTGTGGCCCAAAATCGTCCATGCGCTTCGCAACTGCCGCAACCGCCGCCTCCAAAAATCCAGCAGGCAGCTTAGACACAAGGGCACGCTCACGCCCCCCTTTTGCCCAAGAGGCATGAGGCGCATGTAGGGAGGCACCCACAGCCCCCCCACCCACACCAACAAGGCCGTTACTGCCATCAACTACTCCCCTACCCCCGCTGCTGCCACTGCTGTCCATGCCCGTGCTAAACAGACCTCTGCTGGCCCCCATACTATCTTTGCCATTGCCGTGGGTGCCGGTTCTGCTGCTGTTACTGACAGAGCTCTTACTGCTGGTGCTGTATCCAGTGCTGCTGCTTTGTACGACAGAGAAGAGGGAAGGAGCACGTTGAAGGTCGGGATCTCCAGCACCACAGGCACGTGCGATGGCCCACAGGGTCATAGACAGGTCCTGTGTTTTGTGTGTGTGTGTGTGTGTGTGTGTGAGGGGGGGGGAGGTGTTTGTGTGTGTATGCGTGTGTGTGTGTGTGTGTGTGTGTGTGCGTGTGTGAATGCGTGTGTTTGCGCGCAGTTCTTACTCTAAGAACAAAGTGGTCACGGGCAGGTCCTGCAGCGATCTTTGGGGAGAAGTGGTTGCAAAAGCATATGCATATGCACATGCACACATGCGTGTGTGTTTGTACTTACAAGAAGCAATGTACATGTTCGGTTAGGCAGTTAAAACACATGCAAGAGACCACCGCGTGAAAGATTGGAAGTCCGAAAATCATAGTTATTTGCCACGTGTCGCTCATTTCAATTCTGTGTAGACCTTTGTGTTGCACTGGCGAGCAGTAGGAGTGTAGGGAAACCCTAGTAATTGGACACGGATTGTAAGAAAGCATCTGAGGATGGACATCATCAAAAAAGAAATGCGGAAAGGAATCACATGCGCGATTATGCAAACACACACAACTAACACGCAAATGACACGCAAGCAAACACACACAAGTGTGCACACACACTATCTCACACACACACACACACATACAACATATGCATACACACACCTGTGGGTTAAAATAGGGGAGCAAGGGCTGCATCGTGTCCAGCATCAAGGCCCACCACCTCGAGCCTGATACACTTGCATCTGGTGTGGGTGCACCCCTTCCCTGCCCCAAGGGTGAAAAGGGTGCTTCTGCTGCTGTTGTCCACGCACCCACTTTGGCAGCTGCCCACACGAGAGAGGATAGCTCCCGTGCACGGCAGTAGGGAAGGTGCGGGGGCACAGCACCAAGCACCTCTTCTATGCACCTGCAGTAGGGGCAGCGTAGATGTGTAGTATTTACCTGTATCATGGTGGCATTCCCTGTCCTGGGTAGCCGCAGCTCACTTAAGCAAAAGCGCACACCAACACTCTATTTTCATACCTGCAGTCACTGCTGCAAACAGACTATATCACACACGTACAAACACACAGGCACGCACACGCACACGTATACACAAATACGTGCACACACACATACACACATACAGACATACTCAACACACACGCACGCACATACCTCTGGCCCTCAGTAGTGCTTGCCCCTGGTCTCGCCCGTGCCATGCCCCCTGCCAGGGCGGTGAGGTGCATGTGGTTCAGGCAGGGCCTGTACTCTTGAAACACACACCACAGCTGCTGCCAGCTTTGACAAGCTTTAATGTGGCGGGCTAGTTGCGAGTCCTCTGCTTGCTGTGCTCTTTGTTGCTGCTCCTGGTGGTGGTATTGGTCACGTTGAAACTGCTGGCTTGCCTTTGGTGGAATGTGCGCTCCCCCTGACATACCCCGTCCCACCCTGCTTTGATCTAGGTCAGGCATGAAACGATGATTGGTGCTGGAGCTCAAGAGGGAGGAGGGCACGTGCAAGGGCGGGTGGGGATGGTAGGATGCCGCGTGCTTGTCTATATCACAGTCTGGTGTGCTGCTACTGAGGTTGGCTGGGGGAGCACTAGTGGCGCACGCAGCTTGCATGCGCAAAGCTCCTCCATGTGTTGCTTGCCAAGCTTGTTGCAGGGAGGACGAGGTGTTGTGGGATCCCGGGGAGCAAGGCACAGAGGAGGGTCTCAAGTTGTACGTTGCTGTGCAATCTTGCTGTTGGTTGGAGCTGGGGAATAGCATGTGAGATGTGGAGGAAGGGCTTGCTGACAAACGAGCTGACATGCTCGCTCTCCTCCGTGTACGTGGCCTTGACGAGGCCACGCAGCAGGTCCCAGCATTCACAGCAGTGTCTTGCAAGGCCAGCATTCACTCTCAGATGTAGCTCATTGGTGGACAGTCAGGTCTCTCCTGTTTGTGGGCAACCGGTCGGTCTCAGTCTCTTGGCAAGCTTTTCTGTTGTAGCAATTAGTGACAATTCACCATCCAAAGACTAGAGCAATCAAGCAATAGACCTAGTTTTACATAACCTGGGAAGCCTGTGCTTACCATAATTGCTTATCCCCAAACAACCAAGGGTTGTGTACTTCCGTAAGCTCAATGCCACACATCCTTTTCCTAAACATGCACATGGTTTAATCATTTCCAAAAGTGCACCCTTGTTAAAAAATTTTCTACATCGGGCGGCTTTTTGCTTATATTTATATTATCAACAGCATGATACTGCCATAAATGTTCGAGAACTGAAGGGCTCACCGGTGAGAACTACTAGGGTTTGCATGATTTTCACTGCATGGGCAGAACATTTAAGAGTGGTGACTGGAATCTTTTGTGCCAGGCCCATGCCTGTCACGCATGCATGCTTGCAAACACAGCCGGCGTTGTACACAAATACATGTCGAATGGTGCAGCATTCATTCGTCGTCACATATGTATAAGTGCATAGGCATACAAGGCGTACAGCTACAACACAATACCATGATACAGGCGTATTATTACACACTCACCAGTGCAGCATACAGGCAGTGCAAAAAGCACAGTCTTTCTTACAAACACTCAAAACATCATTCACCTGGGGGATAAAGTCATATGCAATACGTTTGTGCGAAGCTTGCACATGTGTATGGCAGATGTCGGACGCACTACGACACTCTTGTTTTTCTCCTTTCCTCAAATGCCCATGCTTATGCAGCATGCCGTGAGTTGGGCTTGAGGTGGGCAGGAAGGGAAGGCATGGCGGCCCTCTCGGAGGTAAGTTTGATGGCAAGGTTGAGATAACGTTGCCATCAGGTGCCCTAGCAAGAAGTGATGACGAACAACGGCCATGTCAATCTTGGTTTACCACGTCGTTTCTGATTATGCACTTTTTCATACCTGTATCTATACATGCGTACCAAAGTACAGATCTGTTCCATCAAGTTGCACGTTACTTGCACAAGTAGTCTGTGTGCGGGTAGGGCTGGCTTTCATTTTAAGAAGGCAGAAGGGTTGGTCCCGTATTTGTGATCCATGTCTTAACCAAAATATTCACGACAGGTCCTTCTTGCTCTATTGTGTACAGTTCCAGCGACTGCAGCGCAAGGCCACTACGAGCTTTGAAGCAGTAAGAGATCTGGCAAACAATGACGAGAGGGCATTCACCAACGCCTTCCACACCTTCAACCAGTTGTGGTTGTACCAACAAGAGCACAGGTGCGAGTAGCGAAAAAGTTGCAGGCTTGGGGCCAAATTATGAAGGGCTTGTTGCACTGTTGAGGGCATGCACACATAAGTGTGTTTTCTCCCCAGCTTTGTCTACTTTCAACGTACCAAAATTTAAGAAGGGAACACAACTCGTAAATACAAAGCGAACAGGCCAGCAACAGTTTCACGGTCAGTGTTAGAAACCAAAAGGGAGTCGATAATTCCACAGCCAGACAGCACTTTCGCCCTTATGATTAGGGTTGGCCAGAACCATATATATACGGTGTACATATGGTATTTTGGCTTGGAAATCACCAAATATACGGTGTATATACGTATATATACGGTTCTGGCCAACCCTACTTATGATTGTAACGTTGTTAGACCTCCTGGTTCATACCTTAAGGTAGGAAGTGTAGTGCATCTTATTTCCGGCTTTCCCTCCCTTTATACTCTCCTAGGTGTCAGTAGCTGAATAGAATTGTGTTTGGTAGCAGGAAGGGTAGCAAGCACAGGATGATGCTCTCAACTCACATTCAGAAAAAGTAGCCAAGCAATACAACGCCTGTACTGTCAAGTGATCTCTTTCCCCCCTAGGGTAGAGGAGCGTGAATCAGGGCAAACGGTGCTTCCTGTGCCTTTAATGCTGGTTTCAATATATGTGAAACGCCAGTGCACTCCTAAGCAACCCCCTTGGATTGCTTGTGAAAAGGTACATTGTGATGGTGCTTGCAAGCACCCTCTTCCCCCTCTCCTTCCTCTTTAACTTATTTGATTCACAAAACTGCAGGCAAGCTCTCGTTGAGGCTGGCCTCAAGCGTGCCGAGATCGGGGAGATCAGTTCAAAGATTGGCCAGCTGAACTACACTTTCTACCAGCGCTGTGCTGATACACGGTAAGATCGTAAGGCAGCGCTGAGGGGTATCTTCAACTCATGACAGATGTCCGCGGCATGTATTAACTCAAGAAATGCAACTCATACCTCAGCAATAGACAAAGGCACCACTTAGAGCAGGCTTATTTCGAGGTATTGGTCGCTGGCTTTATATCTGTACAAGGATCCTCTGCACATGGTGTATTCTTATCCCTTATGACTATGAAGATGCGCAAGCCTTCTTCATTATATTGTGCCCTCGTATGAGAACCTGCATGACAACAGGCGATTTTTAATAGGCATGCTTTTGCTGTCAATAGCTGGCTTGTTTTAATGTAAAATCATAAGCACCTTACTTAGCCGACTTTTGTTGCGGTGATGCAGGTTTCTTGTGGAGGCGTACATCTTCTATGAGGTGGGCTCAAACAAGCACCGTTAGGAAACACCAGCCAAGCTGGCTGACTCTGCCTGATCAAACACCTGATATTGTTCTGGACTTCGTTGCCACCTGCCTGGTCACATTGCTGTTAAGTTGCACAAACGTGTCAGAGTCGGCAGCTGCTGCAGAATTGCCGCTTGGAGCATCACTCATGCATGAAAAATGATGCCATTGCAGGGCCAACTCACTGGCCAGCCGCTTAAGCAATACAGCAAACAAATGCTCAAAGAGGAAGCTCATGCACAAGCATCCCTTTTATCTTATTACGGTCTGCTGACCAGAAAGGTTTGCTTAGACAAACACCCTATTATTTTACCTTGTGTGCCAATTCCAACACATCAGGCTATCCGCTTGCGTCAGTACTTTGAGGGAGAAGCCAGCAGCAGTGCTGCCGTTAAGCGTCTTCGCTTCAACGCACGCTTCATTGTGGTGTGCCTACTGCTTGGGAAAAAAGAGGTGTGCAGACAATTGTGCGTTTTTGAGACCAACGGCTTACTTGCTGACGGGCTTGAGGTACAAATGTAACCAAGCACATGGCAACTACTGAGCTGTCCTTTCTTGATTTCTCAACTAGCCACAAACCTTGTTCCCTTGCAGCATATTCACTCGTCCTCTTTTGTATACATGGCCATTTTTGTAGGAGGCGTGCAGCCTGATGCTTGAGTTCCAGGCTCTTATCAACCTAACTCCAAGCTCAGATGCTCAGGTGAAATGTGCCTTATTGAAGTCGCTACTGTCTTTTCAATTGTTTATCAACGACGCAACACAGAAAAGTAAAGGTGTGTACATATTTTTCAAGAGCTGTTGTATGTGGTTCATCACAGGAGACTAGTGTGTGAGTATTTCGTCACGCCCAATCATTGGCAGCGACGAATCGTGTGACAAGCAGTCAGTTGGCTGACAGTTGAGAGTTTCTGTATTGTTTAACAAGCTGGATGTGCCAGTCTTATTTAAAAATCTGGGGCGCCTATTGGTTGATGTGCTGAGTCCTATACTTTGCGTTGACTTGATCTGACAAAATGCGCGAGGATTGCATGGCTGATACAGCAGGGCTGGGGGCATGGGCACACATTGATGAGCCCAAACGAGTATGTATGGATGCATGGCATTCATTCCCGTTTTGTCCCTTCCTCTTATTGCTACAAAGCTTGTGCCTGTGCAAATTTTGGGTGGAATTGATGGAATGGCAAGCATTTACAGAGTGTGGGCTGGTTCCAAATAACCAGTAAAGGGAGGTTATGAAAAGTTTTCAGCTGTATTGCAGGTGACGCAACGATTGTAAGGGGTGTCCGCACTTGTGTCTTTGTTACAGCTGTCTACCCCTTGAGAGTCGTCAGAATGATTGTCGCCTACACTTGAATTCAAGGGATGAGTAATGAAAAGTTTGCACATGACCTGAGGATGCTGCGCAAACACAAGACATTTCAATCCAAGACCTTCCATTTCCATGAGCAGAAGTGGCAGCCTCTGATCGACGAGGTGAGCACGTTCCTGGCAGCTGATGTTTGCCTCCCTATCCCTCGGAGCCCTGGCCTTGAGATCCCCTTCAAGCCAAACCTAAGGTTGGTGTGTCCTTGCTTAAAACAAATTCTTTGTGATGCAATTAAAGCTCTAGCTTCGAGATCCTTTTCAGGCTAAACCTGAAATTGGCGGGTCCACACAGATTTGTGTGACCAATTAGAGCTCTGGCCTTGTAATCCCATTCAAGCTGAACATGAGGCTAGCTAGCATGTCCTTGATCAAAACATGACAAGAGGCTAGCATGTCCTTGATCAAAACATGACAAGAGGCTAGCATGTCCTTGATCAACACATGTCATGAGGCTAGCGTGTCCTTGATCAATACACGTCATGAGGCTAGCGTGTCCTTGATCAGCACATGTCCTTAATCAGCGCATGTCCTTGATCAACACGTGTCCTTGATCAACATATGTCATGAGGCTAGCATGTGAGCAGCACATGTCCTTAATCAACACATGTCAATCCTACTGAATATTCAGGTGAACCTCAGGTGGTTCTATCTGCATGCTGCAGGTTTTGCTGATACCTAGCTTGTTATGCCTGGACTCCTATTTCTTGTACCTGCTGCCTGCAAATTTAATTTTTATACCAAGATCTGGTAGTCATGGGAATTTCTGAAAATAAGAGGCATATAGTAAAACCGATTGGTGTATCAATTACGGAAAAGGAAGCTGGCATGGCCTCGGGTACCATAAATGCTCCTTACCAGATCTTATAAAAAAAGGTATAAGAAAGAGAGGAGGAAAGGCAAGGCGCAGTAACCTCAATACCGTATTCAAGACACGCTAACATATACACAGATCATACACTCCCACACAAATAGGTTGTGACTCTGACTCACTGACATATACGCATGTGCACACCACCTGCCTGATATGCATCATTTACGCCGCAAGCTATTTACGCACAGATCCCTCTAATCTGCTCATGCAGATGCTGTGCCAATGGTGCAGCCCAAAGTGTGGCTCCTCACACCCCCCGCATAAGTCATGCGGTCCTTGTATCCTACGTGCACCAGCAGGTGTGTGTGTTGCATGTTTGAGTGTGCATGGGTATGTGGGGTGTGTTTTTAAAGTTTATTTGAGGTAATGTGGGTGTGAGAGAAAGAGAGAAAGAAAAAGAGAGAGAGAGAGATATTAAGCTATCAGGGATTTGTGTGACAGACATCGCACGTCTTTAGATTGTACTTCCTGCATGCCTTCTCGTGCGGACACATTTGTGTGTTTTGTGCATAAGAAAGCTGAGAGGACAATTACTTGTCTTGCTGGACCACTTTATGGGCAAGGGCATATGCATTTCAGAACCTGGTGTATTATCGGATGCCTGCACGCAGTGTCCCGTCATTGTACTGTCTTAGTTCACAATGGTTTTTTCAACATATGTACAAACCATCTTACAACATGCACATGCCCAACTCAAACATAAAGTACTTTGCCCTTTAAATGCATGTAACTGCTGCATTTGCTAGACCATCTTGCCCTCCAAATACATGTGATTCCTGCAGGTGAAGATTGCAGAGCTGCCAGTGGATGTGTTTCGTATGATGCAGACCTTGGAGTGGTCGAGCCCACTGCTGGAACTGCAAGGGCAGGATGAGGAAGTCAGTGATGCACTGTCGCCTGCATCAGGTGAGTCTTGTTTAACGTAAGGTATGCACTGCAGCTCAAGCACTGCATGCGTGATTTGGAGTCAGCTGGAACTTGTTAAACAAAACATTTTTTATTGAGAAAAGACGCATACTGTCATCAAAGCTTGAGGGCTTGTATCAGTAACACACCTTGAAAAAATAGCACGAGTCGCGTGACCCTCCAAGTCTAGGCACTCCATAAATTTGAACAATAACGAGTCAGGTGGCCTGTCAGGAACGAAATATTTCCTCCAGTTTAAGCGCCTCAGTCAGGCGAGGTAATCAAAGGGTGGTGAGATGTACATAGGGTTGGCCAGAACCATTTATATAATTGGTGTATATACGGTAGTTTGGCAGGGAAATCACCAAATATACGGTCATATGCGGTGCGTATATACGGTTCTGGCCAACCCTAGATGAACAGCAAATTTAGGTTAATATAGGGAACAAGGAAAGTGCTTCATAGCTGGCCGCCAGTCTGCGACTTACTGACACAGCTGATCAATTGAACCTGCGCGTGTTCTGCACATACACACATACACACTTACACACTTACATTGCACACAATCACACACACATAAATGTATGTAGTACGGCGGGCCTGCACGCTATATCATGCACTCTCACATGCCAAAATACCGTAGGGCCACTGGTAATTTTGTAAGTAAATAATTGATTACTTGGGAACCTTGCAATAAGTAGGAGTCGCAATATTTTAGTAACCCTCGTAACCCTACGGTATACAAAATACATACAGACAGCCATAGACATACGTATGTAAATATGTAAATGTGATACAGGTGGCACAAGAAGTCCGGCAGGCATTGCGGCCGCAGCTGGTGCTGCTACAGCGGCTGCATTGACACCCACAGACACCCCTAAAACCAACCCACGGAAGAGCACCATGTACTGCACCACTACTCCGCAACTCCTCAGGTGCGCTTTTTATATCATTGCTACAGGTGTGTGTATGTGTGTGCGTGCCTGTGTGCATGATGCCTCCCTGGGTGGTAAGCACCAGTGCTGGCCTATCATCACTAAAACTGTCAGCAATGATATGTAAATAAGCTGATGGTTGTGTAGCTTAACATACGCAAACATATATCAACTAACGTACTGATGCTGGGAGTATTGCATGTAGAAAATGTATTAAACTGCTCCCTTGCAATGAAAATTACGAAAGCAAATGAAAAAATTGAACCTGGCAATACTTCCACCTCAAACAGACTGTTTCTGGCTGGAGTCTGAAGGTCTTGGATTCGAATCCCTGCCAAAAAAACACTGTTTGCTTTTCAGAAATTGCCCGGATTGCCGTTTCAAATGTGGGTGACCAAAGAAATTGCAACTTCTTCAATGGGTGCAAGGTTTCAATAAAATTAGAGGGCACAGGAATGCTCAAAAACTTGCAAAAGCTCGCATATAATGAATTGATTTGGCTGGCCTCACAAAGCCCAAAAACCCGCAAATAAATCATGCTAATTATTTGTGCGCCTTGCAATTTATTAGTACTCGCAACACTTAAGTAGCAGTTTGGTAGCATATGCTTGTGCATGCATGCATACACGCTTGCGCACACACATACAGACACACACATGCACACAGAAACACAGAAAACCTGCATAACACACACGCACATTCACATGTCAAAACACAGTGCACTGCACGGGCATGCGGCAGCTCAAGAAGCAAGCGGGGATAGCCTGCTGCTGCTTGTCCTGGGAGCTGGAAGCTTGAGGAGGTAGGTGGTGTCTTACTTCTTTGTGCTCCCTTTAACAAGATAGCACATGTTAGGACTCACAAGCATATCTGTTTGCATGGCAAAGCGGCACTGGGCCATAAACAAAGGCGGGTCATAAACAAAGGTGGGTCATAAACAAAGATGGCACTGGGTCATAAACGACACAAACCTCGTATTACGCTTGTTTCGGAGGTTTAAAAGTGCTGGCAAGCCTGCGAGACGAACAGCAATTCTCTGGGTTATGTCTTGTGCAAGAGAATGCACGATGGATTTGCCACCACACTCAGAATATTTTCTTATTACAACCTGTTTTACATTTCTGCCCACTTGTGCAAAGGATAAGGTTGCAAACTGCGAATGCATGTAAGGAATTTAAGGAGAGAAGAAATTTTTTGTCATTCGTGCTTCCTTCTCAAGTACAACCTTTTGCATTCCTTTTGTGTTTTTGCAGCCAAGTAGGGACTGCACCTGCAAATGAGCTGCAGCAGCAACTGCTGCAGCAGAGGCGTTTGAGCGATGCCCGGAGCAGGGTGAGCGTGCTCTGATTCCACCTGTCCTTTTCCTTTGCTCAAGTGGTGATAGATCGAGGCTGTTGCTGTTCCTGTGTGTTAGCATAGGCTGAAGAACAGGGACATGCTTTTTTCTTATGAACTATGTACTGATGTGCCACGCCAAAGCACCGCCCCATTGTGTCTCCTCTCACCTTCTTGCCACCTGATCTTTCACGCAGGTTCTCTCTGACACAGCCTGCTTTACACAAACATGCACGCACGCACACACAAAAGCGCACACACACACATGCGCGCACACGCTATCGCTGTCACAGGCCCCCAGCATGAACCCCAGCAGCGCCAACTTGGCCACCATGCAAGGCTCCAACAGAAACAGCCTCGACACAAGCGTGCCCTCCCCTTCCCCTGCCGCCCCTGCCACTGCTGCTACTGCTGCTGCTGCTGAGGGAGAGGCTGCTGAGGGTAGGAGCTCAGACAGAGGCAGTGGTGGGAGTGGTGGGGTATACTATGCAGCAAGCTTGCAAACCAATTGCTGCAAGCCTTCAGACATAGGGAGTGCCTTCTGCCTGTCACCCCCCCCTGCCCTCCTCACACGCGATGCCTCAACGCAGCCCCACCTAAGCCTGGGCTATACAGGACAGCTACAGGGTCAAGCCTTTGGGAACGCAGCATTTGGCTCAGCAAGCACCGAGCAGAGTGGACAGAATGGCGAGCCAGGAGCAGGCGCGGCAGGCAAGGAGATGCCAGGGTCCTGGGGGGCAGCAGAGTGTAGGAAGGAGGGGGGTGTAGGTGGGAGCAAAGGAGCGTGTGGCTGCATGGATCATCTGCTGGTACCGCAGGTGTGTGTGTGTGTGTGTGTGTGTGTTTGTGTGTTTGCAGATGTGTAAACACAAGCTTTTGTGCGTGTGTGTATGTGTGTATGTGCGCCTCCGCATGCCTGTCTGCTGAGTCTCCAGAAGTGTGCACACCGCAGCAAACCGCTGCTCGCAACAAAACCTCAAAACTGACCATCTATGATTGACCAAACAACCGGTGAATCCTTCAGGTTAAAGAGGTGGTTAGAGTCAAATTCTCTGTCACGCATCTGCACACACACACACTCACTCACACGCACACGCACGTACACAAGCACACGCACGATGCACCAAAGCACACTTTTCTGCTGCTGCATGTATGCAGGATTTGCTGCCCCTGACACGCAGACGGCTAATGCTTGTGGTGGACAGTGATGCAGCCTTGGAAATGATGAGGTAGAGCGGGTTATTGTTTTACCCGTGTGTGTGTTCGTATGTGGGTTGGTGTATGTGGGTGGGTAAGTGTGTGTGTGTGTGGGGGGGGGGGTGTTGTTGTGTTCTGGTTTGTCACT
>Ga0307948_1000840_pt1 | contig 21059 bp, 23 predicted proteins | sample OrgLakmetagen280_FD_201824 | JGI IMG/M metagenome (GOLD analysis project Ga0307948, IMG submission 201824) | Saline water microbial communities from Organic Lake, Antarctica - #280 | ecosystem: Environmental > Aquatic > Non-marine Saline and Alkaline > Saline | place: Antarctica: Organic Lake...
TACATAATACAAAGCAGGGTGGAATGCAGGAACGTGCTCTGCGATACAAAATACAAAGCAAGGTGGAATGCAGGAACGTACTCTGCGGTACAAAATACAAAGCAGGGTGGAATGCAGGAACGTGCTCTGCCATACAAAATACAAAGCAGGGTGGAATGCAGGAACGTACTTTGCGGTACAAAATACAAAGCAGGGTGGAATGCAGGAACGTGCTCTGCCATACAAAATACAAAGCAGGGTGGAATGCAATGTGGAGCAGGAACGTGCTATTCCCTCCCAGAGGTGCTTTTGAATGGGTCCAGTCTAAAATTGTGGCTTGCCTTGGAAGCAATTATAGGCAATCCTTTAACTCCAAAGTCCGTTTCAATTAGCAAATCACCTGCGCTCTTCCTAACTGACTCCAACTGATCGCTAGCTCCTCTTTCAGTCCAGGAATGTAAGCTCCTACCCATCACGTGAGATACAGCCACGCAAGTCGCACTGCCATCAATATAATCTGAGGGCCTTTGCACTGCCATCAATCATAATGCCTTTGCACCACCAAAAACCTTTTGGTGAGGAGACTCACGGCACTTCGGGCCAATGTGTCTCCTTTTCCTTAATTGATGCAAGGATTGTTTTGCTGCCTGCGTAGTTTTCTTTTTATTCTTTTCTCTTTTTTTTTTTCAAGAACCAGCATACCAAATACCAATCTTTCTTGGCAGCTGCCTCAGGACAATGCGAGCTGCAAATTGAAGCAAGCTACCCATCAAAAGCCTTAACAAGGCTTTGCTTCAGCCACACATGATTTGCACTTGGACAAGCAGGGGCGGAATGCTTCGGCATACACAAGACTTAGGAAAACAATGGTGTGTGCACGTGTGCGTGTGTGTGTGTGTGTTTGTTTGTGTGTGTATGTATAGCGCAAGCATGCCTGTGGCGGCCACTCAAGGCACGCATACATACACACCTGCATTGAGGCTGTAGTGATGATGTGGCCTGTGTGTGGTAGCACGTTGAGGCTGCCCCTTATAGCGACTGGCTCCGTCCCCAGCGGGAGGCAGCAGCAGCAGCGGGGCACCAGGAGGTGCTGGAAGGCCCTCATCCCTACAACTACCCACAGGCACGCAGGAGCTGTGCACTGTTGTTGAGCCAGCAGGGGGGGCTCCTACCGACTCAGCTGCCGCTCCACTTACACTGCGGCTCTCTTTGGCATCTATGCCTGCCCAAGCTGCACTGGTCCCGTGAGAAGTTTTGTTAGCGCCTCCTGCGCAGGTCGCCGCTCCTCTGCTGCTAGCTGTGCCTGTGATGGCAGTCGTCCCCTCCGCTCCCTGACACAAGGCCCCCCCTTCTGTGGCAGCACAGTTGCGCAGCATGAGGTCCAGCACCTCCGCTATCTGAGCTACCTGAATCGTGGCAGGGGGCGTGGTGGCGGTGTCACACCCATTAGCTGCCTTGTCACTCGGCCTGGGTACCTGTGTGCGTGTGTGTGTGTGTTTGTGTGTATGTGTGTGTGCGTGTGTGTGCGTGTGTGTGTGTGCGTATGTGTCAGTGTGTGTGTGTCTGTGTGTGTGCGTGTCTATGTGTGTGTGTGTGTTGTGTGTTTATGTGTGTGCATGTGTGCATGTGAGTGAAACATCCGTAAATGCCTGCTCATACCCACTTTATATACATCTGTGCTACATTACCAAGTTATTGAGCGTGCTTGCAGTTCTGCTTAATTGCATGCCTGTACCTCTGCACGTGCTACATCCAGCGATACAATAAGCTCTTGCTTGTACCTATGCATGCACTGCACACAGCCCAAATGCACCAGCCCCTTTCAAAGTAATGAGCTCTGCATCTACATGGCCTCTGCATGGCCTCAGCCAGTCATCTGCAGTTGCTGCTTGTGCCTTTTGCCAATGTGCTGTGGCCTATTCATAGTCTCGTCAGCAGTCACTGCCTAAACCTGTACAAGTGCTGTTGCATTTACGAAGCCTCATTTGCAGTCACTGCCTAAACCTGTACATGTACTGTTGCATTCACAAAGCCTCATCTGCAGTCATTGCCTGTTCCTCATATTCCTGCATTTTGCTGTAGCATCCACAAAGCCTCGTCTGCAAATACTGCTTGCATCTCTACGTGTGCTGCTGCATGTACATAGCCTCAGCTGGGGATCTACAACCACTGCTGTTGCATTCAAACAGCCTCTTCAACAGTCACTGCTTGCACCTCTTCATGTGCTGCGGCCAATAGGATAGCAAGCTCAATAGCACCGCTGGAGCCAGGGGTGGCAAAGCGAGCAGCCAGCAGCTCGGTTGCTGTGGCGCTTGCGATCGCAGTCACGTACGCAGATGGACTGCTGCTGCTGATGCTGCTGGAATGAGGGAGGGGCGAGACCTGGGACAAGTGCCTGCATGTGTTTCACACAAGGGAAAAGGGGGTAACCCAGAGACAGCTCAATACCTTCAATTAGGGATTTTGCGCACGTGTTCACATGTGCCTGTGCATGGTACCATGAAGGTGTAGGTTGAGAGAACTAGCTGTTGTGACTACGTACTACCTGAAGCTTTGGCACATAGAAAAAGCCAGCACCAAATACTTAATTGGCTTGGAAGCGTGGCAAAATGGGGAGGCATCCAGCAGCTTTCACTGTCTTGGCATCACTTAATCTGAGATGCAGGTTGTCTCTAGACTCTTGGCATCACTTAATCTGAGATGCAGGTTGTCTCTAGACTCACTCACCCAACCATTCCAGCCAAGGCCATGGGCGCAGGGGCATGGCTGAAAAAGCTGTCAAAAAGAAGGAAGCGCTGAGCTAGGAAGGTTGGCAGCCAGTCCGCAGCCACGACTGTGCATGTTGAAAGAATGAAGAGTTGAATATACGCTGTTTGGGCTGCTGACTGAGTCTGATATCTGAAGGCACGTCAAATTTGAGGCCCCCAACCTGAGAGCAGTACGTCAGAGAAGGGAACGAAGCTGTCCCAGAAGAACGCTCTTGATACGCAGGAGGGACATGCCTGACATGCCTCATCATCTTGCATGATGCGGCAGTAGAGGCGCAGCTGACGGAGAGGGTCGTGAAGGCAAGCAACTGCTTCGGTAGCATGCTCAAGCTGTTCCTCTTCCTCCTCGCTGGTGCTGCTGTTCCCCCCAGATATAAGAGGGAGGATAAAGCACTTGTACAGGAGTGAAAGGGTGCGAGTGACTGTGCTAGAGTCCTTGGCATTCTCTAACAATTCGCTGCTCTCCCTGACTATGATGCTTGCATATGAAGCCATTTAAGGAAATAAAGGAAAATAACGTGTAATCAATTTCCCATATCAAGACCGGGAGCAGCCTGTAGGGAACGATATTAAATTAATGTGTTAATATAAATATAAATGTAACGATAATATATAGTCTAGAAGTACCTCTGGTGGCTAAGTGCTCAATCCGTTACAATTTGGTGGAGTTGCAGTCCGAGGTCCCCAGTTCGAAACCTACTGCACCCAATCAGAAAAAAACATTGCCTTCCGCTCCTGTGGACAGCAACAGGGGAGGTAAGGTAACGATAATATAGGAAGTACCTCTGGTGGTATCCAGTTCCAAAACCAGTTTTGGTTGCTAAGTGCTCAATCCGTTACAATAAATAATAACTGTTCAAACACGATTAAGTTCCAAGTGTACCTTCCCGCAACCGGTCTCGTGCATCCGGCTTCTTATTTATTTCACATTTACCAGTAAATTACAAATCATGGAGTACGAGCTTTGGGTTCAAGAGAGACGGTGTTTATCTTGATTTCCATTCCATCTATAAATTGCAGAAGTGAAATTGATGCTGCAAAGAAGAAATTGAAACTTGTCTAATTGTGACGCATTTATCTGTGTGGCTTTTATGAAAGCAAGCGTGGAAATTGAACGTTTCCCATCGCTACCATGCAATTAATTTTTGTGCATAGCACGGGGGGAGCGCAGATACGGAAAGAACACATTAATATGACTTGATATAACGTTATCTGCATTGCGTACAAAACAGCTTCAGTGCATTTTGTGTAAGTCCGTTTTTACTTGTAAGGAGAAGTTCACTGTATTTCATGTTTGCCACGGTGACTGGTTTCCATTTACAGGAATATGTGATGCGACACATGCAGGTGCCACTGGCAAATTGAGCGATGGTGACATTTCAAGGCTTGTGTTTGGTCGTAGATCCATGAAAATTGTGCACATCTATGTGTATGCGTTTATGATATGCTTACTTGCTCAATTCTACTTGAAGTGCTAGAATTTCATTCAGGGCATTTATGGTCGGCCAGGTACGCATTACCTCTAACACTGAGCACATTTATATGCAATTTTGTGAATCTTTATATACCTTGTATCCTGTACTTGCCATTTATGATACGCGTCATAAAGATTTAAAACCGTTAATCGTGACTTAATAATCTGTGGTATTGGTGGTAGGTAAAATTTTGGCAGACAATTTTTTGCACTTCTATCAGACATCCTGCGCTTTCAAGCCCTTCTTACCCATTTCCACTGCTTATTAAGCACAGGGCTGCAATTAGTCAGCTTCTTCATTGTCGCAAGCTTGGTGGGGCTCACACGAGCGCCAAGTGAGTCAGCACCCCTCCTTCAACACTATTTAACCATGATGAAGTGCTGTAGTGCTGGCTGATAATTTTACGAAGCTGGCAATGGCCGGGACGGGCATTCTGTTACAACCTTGGCTTAGACTTATCTGCAGTTGCAATACCTGCCAATATCTGCTTACAGGCTGTTACTCCAGTTTCTCTGTGACCTCTTTTCTCCTTTTACTCGGTACGGTACTCCAAAGTGGCTTCCTTCCCTTATTTTAATGTGGGGAGCAGTTTTCATTGCCTGCATAGTTACCTCTTCTTTTGAGATATACTGCTGAACTTGCATCAAGTAACTAGGGAAAACGTTTTGCTTTAATAAAACCATACCAAAGAAGAGGGTCAATTCACAATGTGTTTTTCCCATCAAAATCAGTTACTCTCATCGTGTCTGTACTAAGAATTCCCCATTACACTATACTACAAAGCAGGCCGCTTGAACAAAACTAAGATGGCTGTGATGTTGTCTGTTGATGGAGATGGCTTGTCACTCTCTAAGCAGTACGCCACCTGAGTACGGACAGTAGGAAAAGTGAATAGCTTTGATAGTATTGATGCACTGTTGACAACGGATGCGAGCAGTTGACAAGGCTTGTCGTACTGTGTCCTGATGAATTAGCCGGTAAACATTCAGTAATTGAGCACCTTCAGACGGTAGTGCACTACACCACATAGCAAGCACAAAGGATGCTTTGAATGTCGGATCATAATATATAATATCAGATCAAACTTTTCAATTTCTCACATACCAGGTTCCTTGCAATTGTGCGCACAGGCTCGCCTTTATCGAGGCCGCTGTAAACAAACTGCACCACATCCTGTGCAGGTGTTGAGTGCAAAAGTGGCGCAAGTGAGAAAAAGAAGAGGAACGTTTTATCACTCGCGCTGCATGCTAAGGGGAAATTCAATAAGAACCTTAGGCTTGGGTAATAAGCTGTAAACAAAGTGCACCACATCCTGTGCGGGTGTTGAGTGCAAAAGTGGCGCAAGTGAGAAAAAGAAGAGGAACGTTTTATAACTCGCGCTGCATTGCTAAGGGGAAATTCAATAAGATCCTTAAGCTTGGATAATAAGCTGTAAACAAACTGCACCACATCCTGTGCGGGTGTTGAGTGCAAAAGTAGCGCAAGTGAGAAAAAGAAGAGGAATGTTTTATAACTCGCGCTGCATGCTAAGGGGAAATTCATTGAGATCCTTAGGCTTGGATAACAAGTTGTACTAAGTAGTTACGTAGGCAGAATCAAATACATGGACTACTGGGAACTAGCAGATGCAAGAAGCTTGATTACAGAACGTCAACTTACGCTCGATTCCATCACATCCCAGACTCCATCACAGGCCAGGATCATGAAGGTGGAGTCCTGTGAGCTGCCTCCCAGTATGGGTACTTTCCTGGTGTCGGGCAATGCACTCACTGCCTGCTGCTCGGGTGGAAGGCCTAGATTGTCCCTGTACACTCAAGTAACCAAGTAATGGTTAACACCCAAGGGTGAGTTTTGACAACATGTGTCTGTAGAGCCTCTTATTTTTGTCTGTCTCGGGATGAAACAAACTTGAAAAAGGGACCACAGCCCAGAAACGCCGTTTTCTGAGAGAGCCACACATTCAATACAAAGTACATGCTGCAAAAAGAGGGGATAAACAGGAAAGAAGATGCGGACGGTGCACTCGCGCAGCAAGCAGCACTTACAAAGCTGTGTTGGAAGTTTGATTGGTAAAGGGATGGGCTAATTAACTCCGAAAGTCTGCAAGGAGTAGCTGATGATGGAAGCTTTGTGTGTGACCTCGCTTTCGTGCTCTTTTGTTCTTCTGGCTCACTTTTCCAATTGTTTTGTTATTACCACTCCTGGCACCCCACAACACACCATAGCACACGCACTTGAACTTGACATCTCCCAGTGCACGGGACATAGCCAGGCTGCCGTTCACACGTGGGACGCCCCCTCCGCGCTTGATCTGCACGTCCAAACCTGCGCGTGTTGTGGCGCAAGCAAATGTGGTTTGACACAAAAACCTGTGGATGGAAAAGCATGAGGGTCTTGACATGTGCTGAAAAAAAAGACCTTAATGCAAGAAGAGATAGGTAATCGCATCAAGCTATTTGGTTTGTTATCAGCACATATAACCCTTCACCAAAAAGGACCATTATGTACACGAGTGTGAACTCCGGACTGATTTTAAAAGATCCCCCCGCACCAACTCTGTCATACCTGCTGTGTAGATGCGCGCAGCTTCTGCAGGGTCGTCTGGCTTGTGGTCGTGTGCTGGGTGCAATTGATTACAACAACAGTCAGCAGCTTTGCATCATCATTTCAGTTAATGGAGTAGAAGCGAGTATGCCTTGCTACTGAACACATGAAGCAAGTATAAGTATTTTGTGAACACATGAAGCAAGTATGCCTTGCTAGTGAACACATGAAGCAAGTATAAGTATTATGTGAACACATGAAGCAAGTATAAGTATTTTGTGAACACATGAAGCAAGTGTAAGTATTTTGTGAACACATGAAGCAAGTGTGCCTTGCTACTGAACACATGAAGCTGTGCAGAAGGCGTTAATTCCGCAAAAAGATCAGCAAGGTGCCACTTCTGCTCTTCGTCACTCATTACTCATTAACTGCCTTCCCTTGTACTAAGAAAGCAGGTGAAGAACCATGATAAGACATAAAATATGCATGCAATTAGGCATTTGAACGCATGCAACAGGTAAAGGTACGTGCGTGCGTGCAGGCACACATGCGTGCACCTATACACAAAGGCAAGGGAAATTATAAGAAACAATGATGCACTGCTTTTCCCATCTTCACAGCCTGTGACTGACATCCATCTTCACAGCCTGTGACTGACAGCCACAGCCTGTGACTGACAGCCATCTTCACAGCTTGTGACTGTGACTGACAGCCTGTGACTGTGACTGACAGCCATCTTCACAACCTGTGACTGACTTTGTTGGAGGCTGTGTAGGTGGGTAAAACAACGCAGATGTGTGTTCATTCAGACAACTGACATGTCACACAGATCCAGTGTCTCACGATACCAGTTTCAGATCATCAAGGATGACGAGTGCTGTAACGGAGAAAGGACCCAGTTCTCAGTTACAGCAGACAGAAAGCTGCTGGGCCGGCAAAAACTTTTAGCAGTTTCACTTACTTAATTCCAGAGAGTGGCCTGCCCGCCCCAGCACGCATCGTGAGTCACCCACACTGCCCACAAACAGATTTCCTGCCCGGACAAGGGCCACTACAGCAGCGCTCCCTGCGCAGATTGCACACAAGTGAAGAACACAAAAATCTGCTCAGATTGCCAGTACCTTGGAATTGAAACATCTACTTTTTTTTTCGCTACTGTGGGGTCAGCACCTTCTATATCATTACAAATCATTGAGGAGCAACTGTGCGTGCAATCATTTTAGGAAACAGAATTAACAGAATAGAGATGCGGACACAGTGATATGGCAGCTTCTGCCCCGGTGACAACAACACGATTGCGATGTTGTTTGTAACAAAGCAAGCAAATACCATCACTCATCAACACCTGCCTGCGCGTGGTCCTATGTACCTTGCCATTCATCAAAACCTGCCTGCGCGTCAACACCTGCCTGCGCGTCAACACCTGCCTGCGCGCGGTCCTATGTACCACTCATCAACACCTGCCTCATCAACACCTGCCTCATCAACACCTGCCTCATCAACACCTGCCTGCGCGTGGTCCTATGTATCACTCATCAACACCTGCCTGCGCGTGGTCCTATGTACCTTCCCGCCGCATCAAATGTGCCATATCCAACGCTGCGCTGAACGACCTGATCAGTTTAGAGTGGTGTACCGCTTGTGTGTTACTCGTGTGCAGATTTGAGGACGATAGCCAGGGAATTGGTATCTTCATGGGGCACTGCAGCGCTGCCTAGTGCAGAGAAGGAAGCAAATATCCCCTCCATTTTGCACTAAACATTTTCATACCCGGCCCAAGCACGTGAAGCACAGAGGACAGATGTACACGGTAGCCTGAAGGTCAATCTGTGTTTTTTAAGCTTGCATCAGTCTGCTCAAAATTCAACAGAGCAGTAAAGCAACTTTTCGAGATCCAAATTGCTGTGTGGAATTTAAACCGGATCCGCCCAAAAAACGAGCTCTCATCTGAAAAGACCTGATTGCGACAAAGCTCTGACCTGTGGGGGCAATTGTTGAGCAACTTGGGCCTGGCGAGTTCCTGGGTGGGTCACATCGTCCGTGGTACTGGTGTTTGGAATGATGTGCTCAAGGCCAGAGGGGTGAATGTCGTGGGTCGCAGGTCTGGAAGGCCTGCGATTTGCAAAACAAAGGCACGTGCAAATCACAGAAGTAAGCAAATGCGTGGGATGCTTGCCTTATTCAATCTTTCCTTCCCACTTTTTTGCAGTAGGATAAAGGATTGAAAAGGCCAAACAAGGTCAAACTAACTATACCAAAAGATAAATTATATGAATTATATGCCTTGTGTGTTTGTGTGCAATATCATATGAAGTGTGTGCCAAAAAAAGGAAGCGTTCCTGAACCCATCAGCAAAATCCACCTTGTAATAGAAACTGGGGTCATGGGACCTGCGACGGAAGGTTCCTCAATGCCTCCCAGAGTCTCAGAAGCCAGCTCGGCAGGGGGTGGAGGAGCAGGCACATGCAGGCCCTGGTGCGTCAAGAGATCCGGTATAATTGTGAGTAATGCACACGCATGTGTACGCCTTTCTTTTGTGCATTCAAGGTTATTCATGTGATCAAAATAATAAACCCAGATTTGCAATATGGGATTCATCGCACGTTTAAAAGCCTGTCGTCTGCTCCTTCCTGTTTTATCAGATCCGCCAGATATCAGGCATAACATGCAAAGGCCTGTACAGCCTCTTGCGTTTTTTAATTGTGTACGTGCACATATTTTGTGTCTACTACGTTGAGTACCCTAGAGCGTGTGTACCTTAAATACATGAGCGGCCAGACTAGCATTACAAGTATAAATTAAATTCTAAATACATATGCAGCTGATGAAACTCTGATACTGATCAAGAGTTTGCACACGCAAATTCATGTAAGCCCTTTCAATTCCTAAAGCAGCTCGTTCGAGACACACGTCATTGGATACCAGCAAATGTGTCCAAGTGTAGAGGAGGATCTGTAGGGCTCGTTTGAGCCTGTCTGTACCACATGCTAGATTGCACATGCTAGATTGCACATGCTAGATTGACACGCCCCCTGCAAACCTGACGCATGGCAAACAGCTCAGCTTGGTATGCAGGGTCCTCCAGCAGGGTGTCCAGAGCAAGAAAAGACTGGGTCAGGGCATCACGCATAGAGCCTCGAGCAAAGCCCTCCGTCTGGGAATGATGGAAAGCACCTGAATGCTTAAGAAGGCACACATATACCATCGCTAGATCAGGCTGAATTGATAAACGCTCAAAAAGGCTCAGAGTGCGTACGACCAACGCAAGGCAGTCGCCCGTATCCACCATCCGACTGGCATGTCTATAATAAAGGCAAACTAGCTACCTGGACAAGGAGGGATGGCAGATGTTTAGCCGCAAAGATAGCCACTTCTTTTCCGCTGTGGCCGTCGAAGAGTGCGTACAAGCTCGTTCCATCGCCGGTTCCTTCTAGGTCCTGGTAGGTTAAAGCATTTGCTGTCATTTGTTACAGGGCAAGTCAAGAATGAAGAGGGAGGCAGAAAAATACTCCCTACATCAGCCAAAGATCTAGGAGGTGCTTAGACGCTGGTGATGTTTGTACCTGTTCTAGTATGTTTGCAGAAATCAGTGCCAGCACAAGAGCGTGCTATGTTTGCAGAAATTAGTGACAGCATGCACTTACATCCGCAAGCTTCATAGCCACTCTGTGACTTTTCTGACTCACCAGCTGGACGGCATGGCAGTCTTCTTGCGCTGGCCTTCTGCCTTGCGTGCTTGCCACAGCCCAGCTTTGCCTGTGGTCTTCTCCCTGTTCTACGTCCACCGCAAATTGGCCGTCAGCTATGTACGAGCGAATGTCCTGTGCGCGCAATCAATCCCAACATGAATGTATTGATTTTTCCAATCTATAAACAGGAGCCCTCAACACATATGACATATGATGCTTAACCAGTACTGGTAAATATTTTTTCCATCATGTTTACATGATCATGTCCATAGTAAAGCATGAGCTCTTACGTACGCAGAATCCTCCCCTGCAACCATTCACTAAAGCATCTTCGAGTGACTCGCTTACCTGTAAAGATTCATCAATGTTATTCTCCAGATTTCCTGAAGGTTGACGATAGGTGCTAGGCAGCCTGTGCAAGCACAGTTGCTGATTTACTTTGATTTAGGCGTGCATGGCTTGTTTGTGGGTGTATTTGCTGCTGCTTTTCTGACGGCATATTGCGAATGCGTGGAGGGAAAAGCATGATGATCCTTGCACACGCTCCACCTTTTACTGGATCTTGCACGCGTATGCATCATATGTATGCATATTCCATATGTGAAATCTAATGTTGCTGACAGAGGGCAAAACGGGTGCCAGACATAAGACTCTGACTGTGGACAATTAAGCATCCGCACTGCAAACAAAATCTGCAATGCACATCCCACTTACTTCACACATTTCGCTGCCTTGTCTCCTTCAAATGGAGCTGAGGCGTTTACCGAAGATGTATGCATCCCTTCCTTGTTTGGGCGATGAGTCACTCCTCCTTGAAAACAAGCACAGATTCCAGAGCGGAGAGCATACATGTATTTTTTATTTACTTTATTTCTACATATCTCCGTGTGTCTAGGTCGAAATTCCATCGACGCCTCAAATTTTCATTTATCATATTCGGCTAGTTTGTCTCAGTTTACACATCTGGCTAAAAAAACTTATTTTTTTATTGCCTTGATGGAATTTGGCCGAGATGTGGCACATATAGATACCGAGGTCTGTGACTCAAGAAGAGAAAAAGAAGAAACTACGCAGGCAGTGAAACACCACTCCCCATATTAATTAAGGAAAAGGCCGCTTTGGTACCAGGTACCATGAATTCCTCCACCAATAGAAAAGAAAGAAGATCAATGGGGATCAGAAGGGTCGCAGGCTTGACCTCAGACCATCTCCTGATGAGAGTTGATAAGAGTGGTGGAAGGGCACGTCTGGTATGGACAAGCTTGGCAGCGTAATTGACAGAATGAACATGAAGCTTGGAAGCGAGTTTCTTACCTCTTTGAGAATCAAGATCCAGCTCCAGCATGTGATTGTTGTAGATGGTGCCACCCACACCCAAAAATATGGTGTGGAGACTAAAAGAGGCTCCCTATAGATGGAGCAGAGGCCTTTGTGCTGTTCCTGTGCGGCGCTCAGCTGTTTCTGCAGTCTAGTGTCCTCACAGTACTTGATCTCGATGAGGTGAATGTCACAATGGAAAATACTGAGATCTTTGGGTCGGTGCTGCCTGGGGAAGGTGGATCTGCTAGTGACGGGCAGCGTTGCTGAAGTGCTTCCATTCCTCTCCCTCAGCTGCCTCCCCTCTGCCACTCCTAAGCCTTCAAAAAAGGAAATAGAAAAAAACGCAGATAGTGTAAACACTACCAGCAGAGAAACATCCCACCTGAAAAAAATATATGAGAAGTCTTCAGTGGGGATCAGGCAAAAGCCTGCACATTACCAGGAGTATTGGTCGCCAGTTGCTTTGGGGATTGTGTTCGATGTCTCGTCTCGTCTGATTGATTTTTGTTGCGGACCTGACTGAAGGCATGTAACCTTAGTTTCTTCATGAGTGCTGTGGCATGTAGACCAGTAACTCCAAGGCTGTGGAGTGGGTTCCTTGTGTGGCTGCTGTAGATGGTACCTGTTGCTCCTAACAGGATGGTGTGAAGGTCTTTCCGTTGTCCGAGTAAGCGAAGCATTAGCAGCTTATGTTGTTTTTGTGCCTTTTCTGCTTGCTCTAGTATTGTACATGCATAAGTAATGACAATCAGCCATTACTCTCCACTCCTTTTTACGCTGCCAAACTTGTCAAACTTATCCATACCAGACTATCCTTTCCAGCACTATCACCTCTCATCAGAAAATGGTTTCAGGTCAAGCCTGCAACCCTCCTGACCCCTATTGATCTTTTTTCCTATTTTGGTGGAGGAGTTTCATGGTACTCGGTACCAAAGTGGCTCCAATTCCTTAAGAGAAGAAAAGAAAAGACTCCGCTGGTAGTGATGACACAGCCAGCATGATTAAGGGAGGGGGCTACATAGGTGCCCGCTCCAGGCAACCCCCCACCGCGCAAACAATAAAAAGGATTTAATGTGGGTCAGGGGGGTTGTATGCCGTAGCACCCGGACCCAATCCTTGACTGTTGTTGCTTGAGTTATATTGCAGTGCATACGATACCTTGTTTTTATGAGTGCAGATGCATGTCTGATAAAGTGTTCATTCAGTTTTTGTGTCGGTTTTTTGATCTTATGGTAATCCAGATTAAGGTCTGCCAGAGGTTTGTCTGTATAGTCTTTGTAGATAGTCCCCATAGCTCCAACGAGGATCACGTGGAGCTTGACTATCCTATATCCTTGTCTGTTAAGGTTGGCAATAAGCACGCTGTGCTGTGCTTTTGCTTTTTGGAGTCGGGGATCAGGCCTAGTGTCTTCACATAATTTAAACTCAATCGGGTGAACCTCCCACTGGTTTGGAATCAGTTTCTTGTCTTAGCAAGCTGTAAAAACTTTGAGTTGCGGGTGGTTACGCGAGAAGAGCACACAGTGCTAGGTAAAATTAGGATAGCGTCAGGACGAGAAGAGGCTTTTAAAGCATGTGCTGTTAGTTTTGGTAGCAACCAAGAGGGCAGTGTTTTGTTGGCAGTGTTTCTCAGATCTAGGCCTTGCTCTGATAGTTTACCTGCGCTGCTTATGTCAGTGTAGGCAAGGCACCACATGGTCCCTTTTGTAGGGCTTGGACAATCAGCACACTTGCCATATTATGGCGTTTTATATCATGTTCCTCATCCTATCTTAATGTAGGGAATATTTTTCACAGCCTGCGTAGCTTTTTATTTTCTTGGTCATCACAATCAGCCATCGTGCAACTCTCTGAAGACCGTCTCGGTGTCCCCAAGAAGGCTAAAACGGTGAAGCAAGGGGAAACACTAGTGAAGAAGAGCTCCCGCACAATTTCACCTGAAGGAGGTGAGAATAGTTTGTGACAACCCAGTTGCTTTTAAATCCCACATGCTTTTCACATGAATTGGAGAAGATCTACTGTCAGTATCGTTTGTGTCTGGCTGGACCAGCCAAACGACCTGGCTGAAGCAGTCATTGTGGCCAACCATCCATTACAACCGGTGATATTAGTATTAGTACTGCGTATCGGTTTTGATGCAAGTATAAGTACAGCATATTGTCAATCGATGCTAGTATAAGTACAACACAAGCTCAAGGAATACAAGAACAAAGAATACAGGAGAACACTAATTAAAAGAAAGCCCTTATTACCGGGCACCATACAGCTCCTTCACCACTATTACCGACAAAAAAACACCCTATTTCCCTCCAAAACTTGTAGTATACTATAATCTATTATCCACAAAAAATGTCCAGGAGCAGGGCAGGGAAGTAGATACAGCAATCCCCTTTTCGAATGCAACGACAAGCACCTGGACAGAACTGCTGTCAGCTCTACAATCAGTACTGCAACTATAACAACAGCTAAGGTAGCCGTTCTTCCCTTCTACAGTCCACTTCGCCCCTTTTTCAACTGGGACGATACATAGGAAGCCGTTCTAAAGTCTACTCCGTCCCTGATGCTGCACGGGACAGCGAAGCCAAAGCGGCGACATCTTTTAACGCAGATGCCAGTCCGGCGCTTAGCAACTCTTTGCCGGAGTAGCCCATCGCATCTTCAAAACTCTGGGCAGACGCCATGATGTCGTTCACGTTCAGCTGCGAGGTGGTTTGAGTGCAACCAATCAGTCACTTTTAAGTCATGTGTCAAGGGTGTTCCCTTGGGAAGCTCACAGCACATCCGCTGCCCTCAACTGCACATCCGCAGCACATCCGCTGCCCTCAATTGCATTCATTCAGCATTACATTAGCCATAATTTAAATGCTGCTAGCAACTCGTAATTGTTGCCGACTCCTTTGACCAGTGTGACTGCACTATCTACTGCCTTTTATTGCAGTGGTGTATGGTCATCTCGTCATCTCACAGGCAGGATCCCAGGACGTGTTTGTTTTTTTGCACCAGGAAGACGACATCTTTGCCTTCGTCAACTTATTTCACTTTATGAACAGGCGAGCAGTTGCACTCCTTGACTGATAGCCTTTTCCTTTAAACCTTGTAAACCTTGTAGGGGCGTCTCACCTTCTCAGGTGCCTCTGCCCGGGCTGCTTCGGGTGAGACTACGCGCGGCAGCACCTCACTTAATTCTGAAGCCTTTAGTCCGTCATTGTAACCCTGAATGCAAAAGCCGAGCAGGCAGCTTTTGGGTTCTGAAGTCTTAGTCCGTCATTGCAACCCTGAATGCAAAGGCCGAGCAGACAGCATTTAAAAAGCCAACAAGCTTGCCTACTATCTCGGAAGGGTAGCAAGGAGAGCTTTCTGTAGGCAGTCAATGCAAGAAACGGATAATCGAGAGGTCAATGCCAGTTTCCTATTGTGAAATCTTCCTTTTGCTGTTTCTTTTTATTGACTCACAGAGATTGTAGTTGCAGTGTCCAAGGCCTCCAAGACAGGAGGAGGGAGAACAAGGAAGTCATATCCGGCCAAAGCCAAGGCGTCTGACAAAAGGGATGCAACGTGTTCATTGGCTAAAATTGATGAGCTTAGCGTAGCATACGAACAAAAAGCATTCCAAGCTTTTATGTGCTGTTACTAAACGCAATACGGGTAAGGACGCACAGTTATTCACATATCATGGTAATCCATTCCAACGTTATTTAGCGCGCAGGTTCATGCAGTGCACACACACACACATGCACACTCTCTCTCTCTCTCTCTCTCTCTCTCTCTCTCTCTCTCTCACGCACAAATCACACACACACAAACCCTTATAAAGCAGGTAGTACATGCACAGACACCTGCATCTGATCATATTAAACCTTCTCGTGCTCGTCAAGGAAAAGCGTCAACAAGGTTCAGGCATGTAATCGGTGCACTCTGTTAAAAATTCATGCTTTATGTGATGCAGCAGCAACACCCACGCCCTTGCTCTTTTTGTGTGCGTGCCTTGATTGTTCACAAGCAATAAAAAAACCGCCAAACAAAGCAGCAGGAGAGGTGGAGAGGGTCACAAGAAAAGCCACAAGAAGAGTAGAGAGTTCACAAGAAGTGTTCACGAGAAGAGTTCACAAGAAGGAATTCATAAGAAGAATTCAAAGAAAAGTTTACAAGAAAAGTTCACAAGAAGATTTCACAAGAAGAGTTCACAAGAAGAGTTCACAAGAAGAGTAGAAAGTACAATCAGGCCAATATGTGTGCGTGCCCACCTTCTCTGCTTCTGATTCCGGTGGCCATAACTGCACTGTGAGAGTGATGCACCTGAGCGCACGGGAGATGCGGTGACAACACACGCTGTGAGTACACGCTGTGAGTACACACTGTAAGTACACGCAGTGAGTACACGCTGTGAGTACACGCTGTGAGTACACGCTGTGAGTATGCAGCATTGAGCACACAACAAAAGCGGCAGCCTTTCAATCACGTCCCCAATTATACCTTGCCTCTTGCATCTATAATACTCAGGCCTGTTGCGTCCAACGCATCAACGCATCAAGCTCAACGCATTAAGCTCAACGCATCAAGCTCAACGCACCAAGCTCAACGCATCAACGCATCAACCTGATACTTTCAATGAGTACGACTATTACTGCAAGCCAGCGCACTTCATAACTCAGTCCTTCTCAGGCCTGCTACGCACAACACAAGTTGATACTTTCATTGGGTATGACTATCGCTGCAAGCCAGCGCAATTGGTTTAGACAGACACCATGCAATTGCCCTGTGACAGTTATTGTAATATTGGAATATTAGTCAATCACATTTGGCCACCTTGGCCACCTTGGCCGCTCAGATGTCCAAAATGTGATTGATCCAGTACTCTAACAAATTGTTAAGGTGCTCGATGCTCACGGTTCACTTCTAGCCACGAAGTACCTTGCAGTAGTTGTAGATCTGGATTGCAAGAGCAACACCTGGGTCAGGTCCACCCTCCAGACCTGCATCTTGCCGGGGGCCCTGTAAAGAAGTAAAGGAGTACAGTCAAAAGAAGGGAAATTGTAAAAGGATGTGCATACTGTGGCGACGCCTACAAGGTCAAGTCAATTTTAATCTGTGGGAGCGATGACTACGGCATTGTCTTTTGTTTCCAATGAAGATAAGAGGATATAAAGACATGAAGATAAGAGGGCACGCATAATTTTTTTCATTGAGAAGACATCAGATGCAAAGACACCAAAACAACATTCTGTGACAGGCTCACGAACGTTTTGACATAAAAGAGCCCTTTCAAAGCAGCCCAGAAGGTTTGACCTTCGATTGTCAACCAAATGCTTTGGCAATTTGCTCGCAAAAAAGATAAAGGCCTGCAGAGCTCACAAAAAATGCTCACAAAACAAGAAAAGGGGTGAAAAAGGCAGAAGAAGAACACGGCTCACATGTGGGTCCCTGATGGCGTTGGGGTTCTTACGGAAAAAATCGCGAGTGCGCCCGACGTTGGGGTTGATAACACTTGCGCCAGCTTCAGCGGCAGCCACAGCTTGAGGAAGACTGTGATGTTTAGGTGCAGGGTGATTAAGTTAGGAAGAGAACCTATTGGATACAAAGAAGCTGTGAAAGATCACACACAATGCCACAAGCTTAAACCGCCAAAGCTTGAGAACATCGTGATGCCTACGAAGGGTGTACACCCATACACAGCTGTGCGGTGGCACAAGGCTTGATGCACGCTTTCATACGCTGCGTACTAAATTCAGCTCGCTCAATGGTGTCTACTGCAAAGGGTGCGCAGGGAAAGGACTGAGACTTGACATTGGGCTCAAGCAGCTCAATGTTAGATATCTACCGGGTTTTAGGGTTAGACCCTAAGAGTCATTCTGAGATGGTGATGGGAGCTCCGAAGGAGGCATTATTGGGTGAAAGGAGGCATTATTGAAAGGAAGGAAGGAGGCATTTTTGGATAAAGGAGGCATTATTGGGTGAAAGCGCTTGTTTAAGCTTAGATATTCACAGGTGAAGGCCTAGGAGTGAGACAGTAACATGCAATGGCGAACGGCAGCTCCAAAGCAGGTACTTCTGGGTGAACATGCACAGCAACCTTTTATTTTTATCATTAAAAAGCCCGAGCTGAGTGAGTCATACTGGAATGGTGAATGGGAGCTCCAAAGAAAAGGTACTGGTGGGTGAACGTGCACAGCAACCTTTTATTTTATATCATTATAAAGCCTGAGCTGAGTGAGTCATACTGGAATGGTGAATGGGAGCTCCAAAGAAAAGGTACTGGTGGGTGAACGTGCACAGCAACCTTTTATTTTATATCATTATAAAGCCCGAGCTGAGTGAGTCATACTGGAATGGTGAATGGGAGCTCCAAAGCAGGTACTTCTGGGTGAAAGTGATTCAGCTTGAGGCATGCCAGCCGCCTTACCCCTCTATCGACCATGCAGCATGAGCAGGGCCACACACGAACACGTAAACAGATTCAACAATTTACACGCAACATGGCATGATGGCGTTTATACACAGGCACGAACATGTAAAAATACAGGAATGGTTGTTGCAGGTGCCAAAGGGCTGAAGTAGCCAATGGCAGGCCTGTTCAGAATTTTGAACTCAACCCCCCTTACTAGGCAGTAGTCCAAGACAGATTAGTGGCAGCCATGCAGGGTACTACGTACAGGCAAGCTTCACACAAGCTTCACCAGAGTTGCTGCCATAATTGGAACCATGCACACGCAAGCTTTGCCAGAGTTGCTGCCTTGCAGGGTACCATGCACAAGCAAAAGCTTCACCAGAGTTGCTGCCATGAATGGAACTATGCACAAGCAAAAGCTTCAGAGTTGCTGCCTTGCAGGGTACCATGCACAAGCAAAAACTTCACCAGAGTTGCTGCCATGCAGGGTACCACGCACAAGCAAAAGCGTCACCAGAGTTGCTGCCATGAATGGAACTATGCACAAGCAAAAGCCTTACCAGAGTTGCTGCCTTGCAGGGTACCACGCACAAGCAAAAGCTTCACCAGAGTTGCTGCCATGCAAGGAACCATGCACAAGCAAAAGCTTCACCAGAGTTGCTGCCTTGCAGCTCCACCAAAACTGCTTTGTTTTCAGGTCCGATGAAGGCGCGTCTCAGATGATCTGAACTGATACAAAAGGAATGACGCACTGTTAGAGGTAGAATAGGGTAACCGGTGTCATATACCATATACCTGTAAACCATGTAGATGTGGCATGCAAGGCCTGCCTTCTCTAGCTCCTGCGTGGATTTGATCCCGGCCCACGTTGCAGGAATCCTGCACCGTGCGGGGGTATTCATGTAGTTCAGTGATTAAATCACTGTCACAATCACACGGTCACACACAGATTAAAATTTCCGTACGATCACAACGATGAGGACTCTTAATTCAAGGTTGACCATAATGGCTAAATACATAGGGTTGGCCAGAACCATATATAAAATATAAACGGTGTATATACGGTAATTTTGGCAGGGAGGCAGGGAAATCACCAAATATACGGTCATATATGGTGTATATATACGGTTCTGGCCAACCTTATAAATTCAGGCGAGAGAGTACTGTACAAAGGCAATGGAGGCTCTCTTCAAGACAAGTATGTAATGTGAGCTTTAGAATGCCCACAAGCAATAGCTGAAGTATACAATGCATGCTCAGCATGGAGCCACACACCTGATTCGATTACGAGCCTGTGCTCAGCAAGGATTACGAGCCTGAGTTGGGTGCTTCTCTGATTTGGCAAAGCTTTATTCACATAGTACACAAAACCATAGCAAATATAGCACACCAGCACCCCCTAAAAAAATGAAGATTCAGAGAATTGGCGTGTTTGGAGCAAACAGCCTTTTGGACATTTGACTCTAGCTTCAAAGCATGACACTTGAACTGAAAAGTAATTTTGCGCCAACGCAAGCTACGAGCGAGGCTCTTGGAAAATCGGTACATTTGTTTGTGTTATTTACTCAATAAGGTTCTACACAGGTAGCTATTTGTGTTATGCTCAATAAGGTTCTACACAGGTAGCTAGTGGCAATGATGCACCGTCAGTAAACAACCAATGATTGCACAGAACTTGCCTCGCAAATTAAAAATTTTGACCATAAACAGTGCATGTTACCACAACACATTAACACACCTGAACAGAAGCTTCTCCTTCGGGACACCCAGCTCCTCATACATTTCTTCCAGGACCTTGGCTTTAGCAACGATGCCAGCTGCGATTGATCGCAAGCACTTGGACAACTTATTTTGTGACCAATGCTCCTGTTCGCTTTCTTGGTCTGAAGCTATGACCAGAGGGGTTACCTTTTTAACATTACAGTGAAGCACGCTCAGGACAAAGAAAATGCTGGAAACAAAGCGGGGCACGCTGAGTGAGTGTGGAACACCAAAGCCGGCACACCAACAAGGGGAGCAAAAAAATGCTGGAATAACAGCGAGGTACGCTGATGGGTGGCTCACGAATAGAAAGGAAAAGGACGCTGGGATAAAAAGCAGTGACCCCTTTTGTAGGAGAGCAGTGTGCAGTTGCGCACCTGAATCGTTTGCAAGCCTGGGGTCGATCTCCGTGGAGACTCGTCCTGTAACTTTGTCCGCAAGCATGGTGCCCACATTGGCCATTGCTTTGGCGACCTGTGCGGTGGCATTACACGGTACGTGGATATGCTATAGCAGGTGCATTGGAGGGTCAACTGTAGTTCTACAATGGAAGACGAAGCCTTAAACAGAAGGTTGTTCCATCTGAAAAGATGTACTACAAATTCACAAATCCTCGGGCCGTTTCTGGAAAAGCACAAGGGCTGTCTCTTCATGATGTAACGAGCACAGATATCTGCACACTTGCATCCCTGCTCATTTGTGTCATTTCCTTCCATTTCTCTTTCTTCCTACACCTCCCACCTGCATATCTACATCCTTAGAAAAGGTGCGTGCTGCTGCAATTGCGTTCTCCAGGGGTCTGTAACCCAAGCTCTCAGACTTGATGCTTGCCACGAGTAACGAATAAGTCACTGTCGCTGCAGCTGTCTCCTACGCATGACGTAAGCGTGGTGTGTGCATGCTTGCATTAGTGCTTGTATTTGTATTTGTATTTGTATTTGTGTGTGTGTGTGTGTGTGTGTGTGTGTATGTCCGTGCGTGCGTGTGTATATGTGTGTGTGTGTGTGCGCGTGTGCGTGCGTGTGTTTGTGTGCGTGTGTGGTGCGTGTGCGTGTGCGTGTGCGCGTGTGCGTGCGCGTGTGCGTGCGCGTGCGCGTGGGCGTGTGTGTGTGTGTGTGTGGGGTGTGTCTGTGCGCGT
>Ga0307948_1000850_pt1 | contig 20978 bp, 22 predicted proteins | sample OrgLakmetagen280_FD_201824 | JGI IMG/M metagenome (GOLD analysis project Ga0307948, IMG submission 201824) | Saline water microbial communities from Organic Lake, Antarctica - #280 | ecosystem: Environmental > Aquatic > Non-marine Saline and Alkaline > Saline | place: Antarctica: Organic Lake...
AGGGCTGCCGTGTTGCTCCGCCGTATGAGTCTTAGCCGCTCCCGAGTATTTCCGGGCGTGTGCACGAAGGCACACGAAGGCGTTTTCCAGGGGGCACCACGCGGAGGTGCTCATACATCGCCCCCTTAGCTAAGACATGGATGCCGCCACTTGAGCGCTCCTCACTTTCTCTTGCTTCTACACACATCTGTTTCATGTTTCCTCTACCTACTGTTCAGGAACATGATCACCGAAAGACACAACATAGCATGCCGCATGATCTTTAAGTTTATCAGAAAAACAGGCTCCTTAGGATCATGCATTGTCTCCAAAGATATAGGCAGCAACGAACGGATGACCATGCAAAACCTCCAGATTCCTGAAACAGCTGAAAGTAAAATTGTACCCAAATGGCTCTTCCCACCCCGCTTTCCAGATAAAGACAGATTTACCTCCAGCCGCCCAGGTTTTGTGCTGGTTACTCAAAGCGCTGCAATAACACAAAAACAACAAACTAATGTAGGGGGTGGGTTCTTTGAAGTGGCAGGGGGCAATTGAGGGAGACTGGGAGCACCTCAGCAGCACCGCCAGCCACCAGTAGAGCCACCAAACCCAGACAGCACCAACCTAAAGACCTCAGCAAACCTCGGCGTGACACCCATCTTGTCGAGATCAAGTACTGTGAGGACACCAGACCTCAGAACCAGCTGAACGCCGCAAAGGAACAGCACAAAGACCTTGCAACATTCTCCAAGGAGCCTCCGTTACTCTCCACGCACATCATCCTTTTGGGTGTGGGCGGCACCATCTACAACACTCACAGTCTGAAGCCTTTTAAGAAACTGGGTCTCGATTCTCAAAGAGTTTAAAAGCTTGCCTCCAAGCCTCATGTGCACTCTGTGAACTTGCTGCTAAACTTGTCCATACCAGACGTGCCCTTTCCAGTACTGTTATCAACTCTCATCAGGAGCTGGTTTCAGGCCAAGCCTGCAACCCTCCTGATCCCCATTGATTTTTCCTTTCCTTTTCGCGGTGAAGGAGCTTTACGGTACTCGGTACCAAAGTGGCTCCTTTTCCTTAATTAATGTGGGGAGTGGCTTTCACTGCCTGCGTAGTTTTTTCTTGTTTTCTTTTTCCTACTGGTTCTTTTGTTTAGCCAAGTGTGGTTTCATACTTTTGCCAAGCTTCCGCTGAGATGCCCTTTGAGGCATATACAGTGATGAACTTTGCCTCACCTTACCTTACGAGCTCCTCATCGGCAGTTGGCAGTGCCGGAATTAAGGCACAGGCCACTCCATACAAGAACCAGGATCACAGGTTTCATTCATTGACTCATACAGTGGTAGCTTAGCTCAGCAGCACAAAGGTCTGTTGTGGCAGACTTTGTCACACGCCCTAGCTGCAGCGCATTATTTCCTGCCGCAGCTATGAGAAAATGCGACACTTTTACTACGTGATGAAAGCAAATGTGCACACATCGCATCATGATAGTGATTACCACATAAGTGGTGATTGCTATGTGGGTAAACATTTTCAAAGAAGAAAAATGGAGCCAAGAAATGAGCCGCAGCTTGTTGGTAGGGAAGCAAGCAATCACAAATACTCAATTTGTGCGGAACAGCACTTGGCTCTCTCACAAGAACCTCCTTGTCAAATAAAATATAGGTGGTGTTGTGCGTGAAGTTTAGAGAGATCAAAGCGCATCAAACTGCGGCTTCTGCTCCTCTTGCTGCTTTTGAACCGGTAACTGCGCAGCAGACCTCGCTCGGACTATTCTTTTGCTGCGCTGCGCTACTCTCTGCCGAGGGTTTTTGCCTTGCATGTCATACTGCTCCTCCTCTTGAGGGGCGCTTGCTGCAGCCAGACGAGCTCGTGGTGAGGGCTGGGCATTGGGGGGGCAATTTGATGGCCGTGGTAGCCCTCGTTTTCTGTGTGCAACAAGGTAGTATCCCACGGACAGGAGAAAGCAATGAAGGGTGCCTTGCTCTACACAAAACCTCGCTTACACTGCAATTGCACGAGCGGAAAACCTTCAATCAAATATGCCCCATATCGTGCAACACATTCTCACAAGTGAGGAGCAAAAATGTTATTATCATGATACTTACCTAGGAAGATAAGGAGACAGGCCAAGCAAAGCAAACTAGATGCCAACACTCGCCCTGAACATCCATTTGCTAATTTAGTAAGCAAGGGCTGCACACACATGCATGGGCGTACACCCCCTACACACAAATACATACACAAATACGCACACACACCTGTATAGTGTGGCCGTAAATCCAATCTGGTGGACGCACACAGAATCAAGCAGCCTCTCTAGCGCCCGAGCAGTCTTCCATTTGTCCAAGCCGTCAGGTAATCGTACACGCACAAGCTCGTATTTGCCGATCAAATCCATGGTAGCTGCAAGGAATGGCTGCGTGATCCCATTTTGCCCAGCCTACATGACAAAGCGAGTCAGCGAGTTGGTGCTCAAGAAGTGGCAAATGAAAAAAAACTTCAAATAGGTTGCAATAAAGAGTTTTTCCCCGAACATAATCTCTTGCCTCTTGACCTCCACTGTTTACGCACTTGGATGTACATGAGTGTCTTCTCCCTGGCAGCTGAATTAGCCTTGCTTTTCATTGCTTTCCTCGTGTCCATATCCAGTGCCCGCTGCATGTCCGTAGGCGTGTATGCAATGTGTGTGTGTGTTGTGCAATTGTAGATGTATGTGTATATGTATGTAAATTTTGGGGAACTGTGTGCAGATGTGTGCGTGTATTTGTGCCTTGTGCTTGAAACGTGTGCGTGCAACTGTATGCCCTTGTCAACTAGAATTTTGGTGCTGCATATTGCGCTTGCATCTGTGCATGCGATGTCGCTCAAACCTGGTAAAGTGTGTCTGGAAGTATCAAGCCAAAGTTTGGATCTTCATCTCCAGTGTCAGTGGAGCCAGTGCCAGTGGAGCCGGGGGCGGCCTGTTCACTGCTGCTGCACACGACCTGAAGGCTTTTTAAGGCAAGAGCGCATTGGGAGATGGGGCATAGGGGTAGCACAATAGGTCTGCTGCAGTGAAGGTGTGGGCGTGGCTGGGCTAGCGATGTTTTGGCAGATGTTTTGGAAACGGAATGAAATTGGGCGTGCAGCAGCATATTGAATGTATAGCTTAGAATATAAATAAATCGAAATTGGCAGGCAAATTACATCAAACCAGAGCAATTTGAGTTGGCCTGACCACTGGTTTTTGTTTGGGGCTTTGCATTCATAACATCACTGTAGCATTTTGTAATGCAGGCACCAATGCTCTCACACCCAGCTTGAGTGCCTGTCACCTTATAAGGGAAATGCCTGACAAGGAGCAGGAGCGGAGCAAGGAGCTGGAGCGGCTCTCACTCCTCACTCCAGGAGTGACCAACTCACTCCAGGTAGGTAAAGGCTTAGCCAATTGCAGGTGTCACGCTTTCCTGCCTTTCATGAACGGACAGCGGGATATAACGCACCAACAAGCTTTGACTTCTAAAATGCATGTACGTTCACGTTCCTTTTGACGCTCAGGACTTTTGCTCTCTGGCCCTGGAGTCCCTCAAGAGCTATAAACCGGAGATCCAGCGGCTGGAGGAGAAGAGCGGTGCAGTGGCAGAAGATGTCAACCAGCACAAGGCGTTCACGCGGCAAGCGTTGGTGAGAGATGCTCAAGATATCAGGAAAAGCAATACATAAGCGAGAACGCATGGATGGCTACATGCATTCGCACAACGCACAGATTGAAATCTAGATGACTTTAAGTTGGAAAAGTCAATGTCAACACGCACACCACGCACAAGCACACGAGCAAATTACGTGCAAGCACCATACAAGTGCAAGAGAAAACTTGCAAATATGCATGCAGGATGTCCAAGAGGCGTCCCAAACCAAGCTGAATCAACGCACGGTAGCCATGGAGGAGCGCCTCAACAAGTTTGAGGCCCTCATTTCAGTGTTGCCTGTGTGGAAGGAGGACCTGGTACGCCTGTGTTTTGCTAGCAGGGTGGATATTTGTGACACTTGTTCTAATGTTTTTCTATTTCACAGAGATTTAAAATGAATACCACCTGTTTCTCCATCTTTGTAACAGGTCGTGCGGATTGAGGCAGTGGGAAAGGAAGGCAGGGCACGTGGGGAGCAGCTTGCTAATAAGCAGCAGAACTTGGAAGATCAGCACCACCAGCAAGCTCAGGTGTGCCCCGATCAGGAGGGGTTCAACGTATGTTACTCAAAATAAAACAGGACAAAGGACGCTGCCTGAAATGAAGAATGAAGGGTTTGTGCGGTCGTAAGGCGGTGCAGTGGTGATGTTTAGATCTTTGCAATGCCCTAATTAATGTTCCTACAAGGCTGGGAGTACATTTAAAGTGCAAAGGTTTAAAAGTGCAGAGAGAGAGTCGAATGGCCTTTCAGGCACGTCACTTCTTTGTTTGCATTATTACGACTTCGCGGCATTCACGCTTTAGCACCAGAGATGGAACACGCCAAGACCAGCTGTTCGATAATTGCCATTTCAGGTGCTTTTCGTAGTCAATTTGTAAATAAAGCTGCTCGATTCATAATAAATGCGCTGACTGTTGCTACATGCGTTCACACACGTACTCGCACACACACACGCGCACACACACACACACACATACACACACGCACACACACGCACACGTGTACACATGCCAAAAATGCGCAGCTGACACGAGAGCGCATTGACTCGCTCTCTGACGTGATGCGCACCCTAGCTATTGCAAGACAAAAGCATTCTGAGCGCATGGACCAACTGGAGCGTCATGTCCGTACGAATGAGGACGACACCAACAAACGACTTGATGCCTTGGAGGTTGCGTCAAAACGTAAGTTTGAATTAGTCTTATGCAAGGGTGATTGTCTGTACACTATTATTCAGCAGGTGCACCACCAAAGTAAACGTGAAAATCTAGGAAGGCGGCCCTTCTATCCGACGTGCTGAACGGTTTGCTTGTGGCATTCGAGGTCCTCTTGGTCTCAATAATTTTGCCACTCATGCTCTTCTTTTCTGTTCTAGCTGGTTACAAACCCTGATAGATGCCAGGATGCTATTGGAGGTTGCCAAATGAGACGTTTCACAGCTGACAACATTCTTGTGCCCCTATACATATTCTGCAGGCCATGACGTAGATATCCTGTCCAACGCACGGAAGCTGACAGAGCTGGGTGTGGGTCTTTCCATCGCTCGTGTGGATGTGGAGTCACTGCGAGACAGGATGACACAGGCACGTCACTGAGGTCTGAGGTCTAAGTAACAAAGAACGTTTTATTCAAACTGCCTACCTGGTAGCTGGTAGTGAAGAAGCGATTAAGCTGTTTAACAAAGTCTATTGTCAAAAATTCAAAGTTTGCCAGGTCCATTTTAGGGTAACGCACATATGTGTTCTTCAGTGCAAATGCCTCTGTACAAATAAACGTTTTTCATTTTGAAAGTCATGGCCAGCCCTTGGTATTTCCTGTCCAATCTGATGTTAGTGATTGCATCAATCACAGGCAGAGGGCGACATTCAGGCCAACCGCGGGGATCTGTCTGTGATGCAAGACAGGCAGAACCTTTTCCACAAGGCAGTGATGGTCATGGAAAGGCAGATGAAGGAGCAAGAAATGTGAGTGTACTCACGACCACGCACTGTAGGTTGCGACTTGCCCACAGAAAAGCTGTTGTGTAGCTCGGGCTTGCTTGCTGTGGTTACAGCCTTCAACCATCACACATTACCAAGGACAAAGTGATCAATTGATGTTCAGGCACTGCATATTTTGTCATCACAGCATGGGAACCCAGAAGCTGCTATTTGCTACTTAAATAGCGAGCTTATATGCCTGAAAGCTGAAAGGTCAATTTCCTTTGCCTTATCCAATTGAAGATCATGCTTGATTGCTTCTCTCCAGGTTGCTCTGATCTCCACAACCAATCTAGATCAAGTCACACAAGTAGCGCTTTAAACAAAGTGTTTCTGCTGACACACAGGGCCTTGGAAGTGCAGCAAGAGCGGATCATCAAGTTGGAAAGTGACACGCGTATTCCTGACTTGCAAGCCATCGCTCAGGATTACGAAAAATTCAAAGGAGAGGTGTGTGAGGAATGAACTAAAGAACCAGGATGTTGGTTGAAGAGGTGTGTGTATGTTTGTGTGTGTGTCAAGCAGGAGGAGGAGGTCAAGAGTGATATCTGTGTTTTGGGAATCATTCCCGCCGCTCTTGTTCTCAACTGCCTTACCAATACTGAACAGCCCTTCTAATTTCAAGGATCGTGGGCTCTTAAAAGCACAGGGGGTGGTGTGCCATTCCTCTCCCAACCGTTCTGCTACTGTCAAATTTTATTTGGGGACAGGCTCAGTGTAAAAAAACTATGTCTGCTGCTGTCGTTCACCCCCTGTATTGTCCAGTGTGGCAACTAGCATGCTTATTGTCTACATGCCACTGTTTTTTATAGATCGGTCAATACCTGATCAAGAACGACAATTTGTACGAAAGCCTGGACCTGCGGCTTGCTAACTTGGACAATAAAGTGGAGCTAGGACCACCCGGGCTGTGGAAGCTCACTGCTCAGGTGAGCAAACGAAGGCAAGATGCAAGTGCAGTGTGATGCAGGATGCACATCTGACAGGGTATGAGGGGAAGCACGTACGTTGCCTCGGCAGTGGAACAAATTGCCGCTGTTTTGCTGCCGCTGTTTTACCGATCTTGCTGCAGAGGCATGTGAAACTGAGTGAAAGGAGGGGAGCGGCGAACAAATAGAACATTCAAGGATGTTGACGGGCTTTTTAAGTAATCAACTTTGCCGGACTCATAAGAGATAGGGACAAAGAGGGCATAATAATTAATTCGAGCAAAGTTGGGCTATTATAATGTGGCTTTAGGATGGGAAAGGCAGATGAAGTGAATGCTTACTTAGGATAACAGTAGAAAGGTCACTGTATGAAAATAACAAATCAGGCATTATGCTTGGTATATGCAAAATTGTTCATCCTGCCATCAATAACATGTCAACGCATTATTATATTACCTCACTCTTCAAAGCAAGAGAGAGAGAGAGAGAGAGAGAGATAACTGAATCATTGTTTGCATAAACATGGGCATGACATGACTCCATTGTCATACAACAGCTTAGCACAGAAATTGTAGTATACCTGATACCTACCTTTCGTGTCAAATTCTGTATCTAGCTATTTTGCCCTGGGCATTCACTGTCAAGACAGCAGTGGCAACGACGGAACAAATGTGCAGGTGGCTGCCCAAGCAGAAGAGATTGCTGGCCTGCATGCCTCTGTGAAGGACAACAGCAACAGTGCATCACAGCTGGAGCATACAATGGCCGAATTGAAGATGCAGGTACGGATATGGACCCTTACTAAGTGAAGACCCCTTACACAATTGCGCAGGGCGAGAACATTACATTTCCCCTGCAACTCCACTGTTGCTTCCACCCAACCTTAACTACATCCATAGGCACGTGCGGTGCCACCTATTCATTGAGGCTTTTGGGTTGCTGTGCTTGCAAAGGAGGAAAGTACAATTGGCACTGCGCTCCAGGACAGTGGCTAATAAGTGCAATGTGCGTCATACATTGACAAGTGCCAAGGCTTTTGCCATGAGCTTCCTTTGCCATGGTCTGAGCATCTGTGCATTGCAGTCCTTACATGTGTATGCACAAACGACTCCAGTTGCTTGCATGCGTCATCCTTTTATCATGTGCAGATTGAAGTCACCAAGCAGTCCTTGGCAGCTGCAGACAGGGATGCACAAGACCTGGCAGCGCGCCTGGTAAGTGGAGTCAGAATAGAGGTGTATGTGCTATATCATAAAGCGGTCGAAAACTGTGCTGCCTTGAGCATTTAGTGGCATGAGGGAAGGGAATCTGATCATCCTGCAAAATTTGCAGTTTGAGAGCGTGCTGCAGAATGTTCTGTGTTGAAAAGACACCTGCATGCGCGTCCCTGACGTCTTCTGCGTGCACATATGTGTGACATGTTTACTTCATTGTCTACTAACGGTCGCATCTTCTACATGCAAGCCAGAAAGCATGTCTAGGCCTGGCAAACACTCCCAACATAAAACGGTGCACACGCAATTACTGCCATCCCTCGTACATGCTGAGGTGGTATTTCAGGGTTCCTTTGCAACCATTTGAAAAGTTACAATTTGAGAGCACATAGATTGGCAACAACTAGCTGCTCAAGTATGCCACATTCCTATCTTTGCAAAATCGCCTGCTACTCTCTCCTTCTGTGTGTAGGTAGCTGAGGTGGGACAGGTGGTGGACTCCATGTTATTATGTGTTATGTTTGTAAAGTGCGCGACTGGGAATGAAGCACTTCAGTGCCTATGCCATTCTTACTTTCCACCCTGCAGGCAGCTGAGGTGAAGAGGATGATGGAGTATGCAGATGCAAGGGTTGAGCACCTGGCTGCCAAGTATGAGGTGAGACTGGGAGATACGGAACACATTTGAACCTAGACCATAAGTGCATGGCACAGATTCCGCACCCTTTGGAATCCATAGTTGCAGGTTACAGAAATTTTCCGGTGTCTTGAGCTTATGCAAGGTACATTTGAAACTTAACTCGCTGTACTGTGACTCCTTCCAAATAATAGCGTAGACGATCATACTGTTTGCCTTACCCGTACATGCATTATTATTATTATGGGATATTATGCTCAGAAACCCACCGCTGCGTTTGGGCAGGTGGAAGCGCTGAGGAAGACTGTGTGCAATGTGCAAGCAGAGCTGGAGAAGGCCATCAGCGCAATGGGTCTGCGCGTCAAGTTTGAGTTGCTGCATGATGAGATGCCGCAGGTGTGTGCAACCAGCCTTTTCTTTCTAATAAACTGAATAAAAGCATTTGAAATGAGTGTCAATGGATGTGGCGATGCCAACACGTCCTGTTTCTGCACGAAGAGATGCGCAAGGGGTGTAATTATTCTCGTTTCCAATTTCCACTGAGGTCAGCAGTGGTGACTTAGGACAGCAAGACATGTGTAGCTGATTGTGATTGGCAGAGATATTGACCGCACAGAACAAACACAATTTTTCCAGTTCCAGTTGGCGTCTCACCTGCCCTCTCGTTTGGTTGATGTTTACCCGCTATTTCACCACAAAGATGTGTATGACTACAAGCTGCGTGAGTAGCTCGATAGTTGCAGAATGCACGCGTGACCTCTGATTGACCCTTTTTTAGGCCACATTGTCGTTGATGCGATCACCTTGGCCTGCAGGTGCACACTATTAAAGCTTACATGAACCAGCTGGAGTTTGGCATGGCCAGAGCCCAGGAACGCGTGGGTGAGCGGTGCATTTTTGATATAAAATTTACAAAACTTTATGTTTCAATTGTACAGAAATCCCAAGTTCCCTCATAATGGTCGTTACATTGGCTACAGCAGTCTCTTGTTCCATTGGTTGCTCATGGGTACGGTGGTGCCTCTTTGCGTATTTTTACGACTTCAATCTCCTTCTAACTACTTCAACCTCCTCACTTCATCTGACCTTGCGTCCTCTTTGTTACTCCCACTATCTGTTTACGGCCTTTTGTAGACACTGCTGTACTAACTCCACTCACTTTGTGCCTCTCAGCTTGCCTTGAAGAGGGGCTGCACCACGAAACCACACGAGGGGGTGCACTGGAGTTGCAGTGGAAGGCCACTAAAGCGACCCTAGATGCCCTCATACTGAATGGCGATGTTGATGTGGTGAGTTGAGCAGAGTAGCCTGTGCCCTTTTCCAACGAGAAGCTGCTTGTGTGGGTCAATGGCTGGTGCGTGTTGCATAAACAATTATTACTGACATGCTTTGCATGTAAGTGTGTGTTTATACAGCAATTGGATTGAAGGCTGTAAGGCTGCTTGCAAGCAAGATTTGTCTTCATATTGATCGTATGAAACAAAAGCATGTAGACTTAATTTGCAGGAGCAATCACCTTGCTTGGCTTTCCTCCCCTGAATACACCAGTGTCATTAATAAGTGCTTCCTACTTGCGCTCATGGCATTCTTGTAGTATGCCATGCGAGATGAAGTGGCACGCATCAAGGCAACTCTACAAGACCTTGGGAGGCTGGCATCTAAAGGAGAGATTCTTACAGTAAGTAGAAAGAACCATGTCAAAGATGCAGCTGCACAGCCCTGACTATAATTGCGACCTTTCCTGCACACCAGATTCTTCAAAACACATATGGACGTGTTTTCCATAAGCATCGCCTATCACAAGCAACCTGCCACAAAATTGCAGCAACAGCCCGCCTTTTTCCCAATCTGTGTGCAAATCTAATTGATGTCACCTTTCCTCCCCTTTAAGTTCCTGTTGGGGCTTCATGAGCGCTAGTCTGAAACTTTCCCAATGTGCACCTGGCTCCATCCTGCTCAGGCTTTCACGTTCAAAGCACTTCCTCACGTACGCTTTTTCCAGTTGCAAGATGCTAGCTCATTGGTGGATGCTAAGCTGTGCGGCCCTGGGATGGATGCTCTGCTGCAACAGAAGATGATGGCCAGCCCGGTGGGTGGGCACGCACAGTACCCTTCCTCCTTCCTGCTGTGCGCTTAATTGAAAACTTATGCGTACAGATGCCATCATGAGATCATTGCTTGTCGTCATCGCCTAGACTTTAATGAGTTTCAAACAGCAAAACGCTTTGGCTTCAGGATGGTACTGTCCAGAATGGTGGTAATGACAATCATACCTTATCCTATGCCATTGGTCATCTCTTGAAATATTTCCATCACGTCCCGTCCAGGTCAACTTGCTTTGTTCTTTCCTCTTATCTTACTTCACCCCACTGCGTCAGCAGACATACACACACAAGTAACGAGTCTGCCCCTTGCAAATGCAGCAACTGCGACAAGAGCTCTCCCATCTGGCCCCTCGGTTTGAGCTAGATGCCCTCAAACGTATGGTGCTGGAAGCCAAGCAAGAGCTCATCCGCCTCCAGGTGTGCAGCATTTTTTTGTGATCGCCTTCACTGTGTTGTACAAATGTGCTTTGTCTCACAACAAACCAAAGCTTACTGCTTACTGCACTAATTCTCCAGCAAACAAGCAACACTTTTTCTGTTCCCGTGCTTAGCTAAGGATCCGACTAGCATTGCCCTAGTTGAAGCAAAGGGAGACTAGCATTGCCCTAGTGAAGACTAGCATTGCCCTAGTTGAAGCAAAGGAGTCTCACAGGGTCATTAAGAAGCATGGACAGAGAGACACGAGAAGCTTGTTCCGTTTTTCCGTTGTGGGTGAGAAGAAGCAGATCCCCTCACAGCTCTGACCGCTCAGACAGCTCCGCATGAAATACATGCAACTTCCTCCCTGTTTCAGGTGCAGCACCCCTCTGGCATGGCAAGCGCTCCCCCTCAACACACAGACATACTCAAGGCCTTGGAGGATGGGCAAGCGCCGCTTGTCAGCCCCAGGGAGAGTGGGGCAAACAAACACCCTGCTGCTACCCAAGGACCTCTCGCTGCACCGCCTGGTCTAGAATTTGGTGCGCTGCTTGCCGTCAGTGCTACTGATGGTATGCTGTATACCTCTGTACCATTTCCTGCATGCCGTATTTGCTGTATTGGTGTTTGTGTCGGGTGTGCTATTTGCCGTCGCGGGACCTCCTGGGCTAGAATATGGTGCATTGCTTGCCGTCACTGGCACTGGTGGTATGATGTATACCATTTCCTGTATGCCGTATTGGTGTTTATGTTTGGTGCGCTACTTGCCGTCGCAGCATTTCCTGTCTAAAATATGGCGTGAGATTTGCCGCATTTTGTAATGCATATACAATGTAGATTGCTTGAATTATTATGATGTACTGGTACTACCAGTACAAAGCACATTGAAGGTCTCACCATTGTGGGCTAAATATATTGCCTCACTGTGTATGGTATTCCTCAACAGTTTCTTTGTATGGAAAGCAAACTCAAGTCAAAGGTGTACGACATATTTTTTGATTCTGCTTAATTTTGATATTTTGGTTGAAGGAAGGGAACTTGTTTACTAGCTTCACCATCAAGACTGTGAGGCCTTTTACTCCACTCCTGCACCACAACGTGTGTGCATGTGCATGTGTGTGTGTGTGAGTGTGTGAGTGCTGTGTGTGCATGCGTGTTACATAAAAAGTCACCGTACTCATGTCACCATGCTACTCAAGTCCCTAGCCTACAAACTTTTCAAACTGCTGCAATTCTTAGCGTAAATCCTTTATCTCTGAATCATTTAAACGTGAAACAGGTCAGCCACAATTACTTTTGCGAAACTGCAAACTAAGTTATTCCTGCGTCATATCACCGATCTGTTACGGGATATTATTAGGATTGGCCAGAGCCATATATACAACGTGTATGACCGTGTAATCTCCCTGCCAATTAACCGTATGTAAACTGTATATGTATGGTTCTAGCCAACCCTAGATGTTGTTTGCAACCATGTGATCACTTGTATAGGCTAAAATGCGGGAATGAGACAAGCTGAACTAAGCCCTTCTTGCAGGAGCACAAAGGATGTGTGTTCATCTGTAGCTTAACATCACACATACACACACCTGACAGGCTTACCAGGGGGAGGTAGACAAGTAGGAGCCCTGCCTGCAGGAGCACACACACTGAAAACTGTCATGATGGTCATTTGTAACTCATCACTCACATGCATATATCCTGGGCAGGCTTACACGTGGGTGGGGGGGAGGCAGGAGCCCTGCTTGCAGTGTATGCTAGGCTGGCAGAGGTGGAGCAACAGCTTGCACAGAGTGGGACGTTGGGCTCAGCCCTAGGAGAGCGCCTGAAGGCGAGCGAGCAGCAGCTGCAGGCCATGGGAATGCAGGTGCTTGGTGTGTTTGCTCTTTTTGTGAGCTTGTGTATGTTTTCGTATGTTTAGGGGGGGGTAATGTGTGGGTGCGTGTGTGTGTGCATGTGTGTTGTGTGAGAAAGAGGTGAGGGGGTGAGTGTGCATAGTGCGTAGTGGCAACACTTTCAGCTATACTGGCAATGTTCTACAGCCGGTGCACAGTTGCCATTTGCCTAAAGGCCTTGTGATAAGGACTGCTTTATAGCACGCCTTAATTGCAGCGCGACTGTGAGCAGCTGAGCTTACACATTTCTCATACCTTAAGAGCAGCTATAGTTTGTGCAACTATTGCCCAGATGCAGTATAACTTCCTCCTACCTACAGACTCAGTAGGACTAATAAAAGAATAACAAGGCACACTTTGGAGATGAATCCAATGGCACTGCTTTTTCTTCCTCAGCAGCTGCCATCTCCAAACCCTGACCCCATTGCACGCCCTCTTTAGTTGTCGACACGCTGCACGGAACACCCACCACCCCCCCTTCAGGTCAATGCAGAAGTGCCAGCAATAAAGGCCCAAATGGGAGCCATGCTCGAGCTACTGGGATCATCTGATGCAGGTGCAAAAGCACCACCCACTGGGTCAGGCGCCTCTCCGCATCAGGGGCCTACAGTCACAGAGGCAGCTGTGCGCAGCGTGCTGAACAAGTCGCTGCTGCCAGAACTGGTGGAGAGGCAGGTGTGTGCGTATTTGTGTTGTGTATTATTGTGCACGCATGTGCACCAGAGATTACAGGCCTCAAATTTGTCTGCACACACACGCATGCATGCACGCACACACACACATACACACACATACACTCACATACACACACAGACACACACACAATATCACACATACACAGACTTTAGAGGCACGGCGTTTGGTGCGCTATGTGGAGGGCTGCTTGTCTGAAACAGCTCGCACTCACGAACTAGAATCCCTCAGACACATGGTGGAGCTGCTCAAGACCCAAGCTCAAGCCCAGGCCTCGAGTGGCGAAGACACTCACGCGGACAGGGGTGCTGCACAGGACGCGCCTAAAGGCAGTGCTGAATCTGGAGGCTTGGAAGAAGGAGGGGAGGGAGGGAGAAGCACATGTGTTGCGTCAGAAAGCACAGCTGCAGAAGCAGGGGGGGTTGCAAGTGAGAGTCTGGAGAAGGAGGAGGTTCCCGCGGATGCTAGTGCTCATGTAAACCTGCCAACTGTCTCTGAAGAGGGAGTGGTGAAGGAGGTTGGTGGTAAGGGTGAAGATGGTTTTGCTGCCATGGCTGATGGTGGTGAGGGTGGCGAGACGATAGTGGAGGTAGGCAGCACAGCACGGCAGGGGGAAGAGCCGGGTGGTGTGGAGGGGCATGCTGCTACTCTCGTGATTGATGCCGCTGCTGCCCAGGGAGGTGGCGCTGCTGCAGGGCCGGCAGCAGTAGCAGCTGTACAGACTGTGGCACAGGAGGGGACAGATGTGGGGCAGCAGGGGATGAAGCTGGAGCGTGAGGGGAGTGCGAGCGGGAGGGGAAGCACAGCAACGGAAGGGGGAATGGTGGATGGTGGGACAGCAGGGGGAAAATCTGGAGCGAGGAGCAGTAGGGGCATTGCCAACAGTAAACTCTCACAGAGTGCAGAAGGCTGTTTGGATCAGATATTGTGCCCTGCTCCCTCTCTGACCTACCATGCCTCTCTGCTGCGTACGCTGGAGGCTCGGGTGGTGGGGCTGGAGGGAGAGCTGCTGCGAGTGCCTCAGCAGCAGCAACAGCAACTGCAACAGCAGCAGCAGCAGCAGCAGCAGCAGCACGTAAGCAGCTTGCAAGGTGGAGCTAACACACAGCAGAAGCAGCAGCAGCAGCAGAACGAAAGCAGTTTGCAGGGTGGAGCTAGTTCGCAGAAGCAGCAACCATTAGGGCAGCAGCAGCAGCAGCAGCAGCAGCATCAAGACCTGAAAGAGTTGCAGCTTGGGATCCAGGACATGCGTGCACAGCTGCCCCTACTAGCTCGGGCCTATGAGGTAGATGGCCTGCGCCGTTCCATCTTGGACACCAAGGACGCCTTGGCAGCACGCACGGGGGCAGCAATGCCGTCAGGAGGAGCAGCCCCTCTTGGGCAGCTGAACCTGACCATCACCCTCATCAAGCAGGAGCGGCCTCAGCAGCAGCATAGCAGTCCTCGTAACCCTGCTGCCAGCTCGCAGCAGCAGGGTAGGAGCAATATAAATGGTGGGGAGGAGGACGGGGGAGGAGGCGCACCTACTGAAGGCAGCTCTGGAAGCACACCACACGCAGAGGGGGCTCCAGTAGAGAAGTCAAGGTCACAGGCAGCGGCCATCAACCCAGAAGAGGCAGTGCAATGTACTGGGGGTGGGGAGGCTGGCAGCAGACCTCAAGGTGTGGCTGAGCAGTCGGAGCAGGGGCAGCAGCAAGCAGCGTCTGGTGTGTCTGTGCTGTCCGTGAGTGGCGACGAGGTAGAGCTGGTGCTGCAGATGTTGCAAGACCTCAAGTCCGCACAGCTGGCGCACACCGTGCAATCCCTATCCCGCCTCAGCAAGTGAGTGCGACATGACATGCGCTGGCTTCTTTATATTGAGGAGGCGAGCTGTGTGGAAAGCAGGAACGCACACATACACTTACTATTTGTGACATTCACACACATACACACACATACACACTCACGCACACATACAGCAAATTTGCAGGAACTGCTCTGTCAAATATACTTAAAAATTCCTGCAATGATGGAACGGCTTGTGCCAGATTGCTGTAAGACTTTCAAGACATCTCGCCTTCCAGTAAATAGGTGGAAGTGCTGATGCTATCGCACCTTCTCCAGATGGGATTCAACGTTAGCACCCAAAACAAATGATTATGCAACTTTCTTGCGGCTTTGCATAGGTTGGAGGTGGCAATGGATGTTGGCAAGGAGAGGGAGCGCATGCTCGAAGAAATGTGCTCAGCTGCTGGCAAACGTGCTGCTTTTGCGGTGACGTCTTTAGAGGATGCGCTGCCCAGGTGTGTTTGATTGTTGTGGGCACAGTGTATGCTGGCGTCAAACCTAATATTAATAGACCCAAATTATTACCAATTTATAAACAACCTTAATGTGTTCTGCAATGCCGTACAGCGATAAATGCAGTCAGAATATTGAGGATGGGCTGCTGGTTTTTTGCTACCAATAAGGTTGCATCAAGGTGCACGTTGGGCAGGACTGGGTCAAAAAAGGCACCAACACTTGCACCTACATATGTATTCTCAGGTAACATTTGTGCTACGCTAGCAAACACGTTATGATGTGGGTAATATGCGTGCATCCGCACCCTCATTGCGCTTGCACACGTGAGCACATACACACACATAAGCATGCACACACACATACACTCACGCGCGCACACGCACACACACACAATTACGCACACACTCACACATACCCCTACATATCTGCTCAGACTTGAAAAGCAGGTAGCAGAAGCTCAAGACATTGGGGGCCGTGCATCGATTGTGGCCGCATCTGCCATTGCTTGCATGTCAGAAGCAAAACAGACGGCTGCCTCCACCCTGGCCTCCGTTCAGAACCTGGAGCAGCAGCAAGCAGCATCAGCAGCGTCTGGTGGGGTGAGTGGACAAGAGTCATGATGGTACCTGTGTGGTTTTGTGTATTAAAGCACCTTGCAGGTGTATTCAGTGCATGAGCTGTCCAGAAAAGGGTTTGAACAAAATGAGCTGAACCCTTGCACGTTTATTCCCATGTAGTGCTCAATGTAGATGTGTGTGCAACGCAAGCACTAGCAGATGTGTGTACAACGCAAGCACTAGCTGATAAGTCGGTGCCTCCTATTGGCAGGGGCATTCAACATTGAGCAGCGGTCCTATTGTGATTAAGCGTTGTAGCCAATTTGTGTGTGTGTGTTTGTGTGTGTGTGTGTGTATGTTATGCCAGAACTCCTATTCACCTTGTCGCACGTTGGCTGCACAACCGTCAGTGCTTTGGCCACTAAAGCACCTTTTTACTAGGAGGCAGGGGATACATTGTATTCACTACGTGGTCATATAATCATATCACACTGCACTTGTATACTTGTAGCTGAAGGGGTTGATATCATCGCGCGCATGCGACTCAATTGTCCCAGCAGCAGTGCCCGCAGCATCATTATCATTACACAGTGATCTGATCCCACTGTTGTGTCATGGAAATTAAAGTGTTGAAAGCATTCATGCATGCAACTCACAGTGCTCCAGTAGTAGTGTGCAACTCAGGCACAAAGAGTTACTACAATGATGAACGATTATGGTATTAAATTATATTGATTTTTATGACCCGTTATATGTTATAACAACATGTCGTATTACAACCTGTGCTCACACATCATTACACTTTGCCACACAGGTTCCTCAGCAGCAGCGCCCACAGCATCCCTTCCATCAGTTTGGCAGCCAGCAGATTTTAGAGGCAGCTCTGCGGAACAGCACCGCCCTCGCCGAGATTGTGCAAGAGGTGGTGGCAAGTGAGTAATTGATCCAATGAAAGCGCACGGTCAGTAAGCAAGAGTGTGCGTTTGAAACAAATGCCAAATATCACAGACCCTTTTGCTCCTCAGACCTTGCAGGGTGTGGTGGCGTGCGTCCCAAGGCTGAACACTGTGCACACACGCATTGAGGGATTTGTTGTTTCACACCCGTCCGTGCATAGATCATGCACACACTGAAATTGTCCGTACAGGCTTAGGGCTTAATCGAGAAGAGTCTTTAATCCTGGATGTGGAATCTGAAACCAGTCGTCCCTCCTCACCCCAATCCCAAAGGGCATCATCTGCAGGCCTTGCAGGAGTGCCTGACAGATCCGAAGGCGAGTTGTTGTTTGGAGTCGACCTGCTTTTAATGAAAAGCTAAAGCTGCTGCATGCATAGCCTTACACGATAAGGCCAAAGGGGTGCATTACTCAATGTACAATCACATGCACATACACAAATATACTCACATGCACGTGCACACACACACGCAAATACCCCTGTCCTCCCCAAACAACATGCATCTTCTATTTTCAGCACCAACCTCAAAAATCTGCAATGCACTTGTGCAGGCACCCCCTGCGCCGCGCGCCCCCTCTCCTCCCATTCCTTGCCCCCCGTATTAGAGAGGCCCCCCCACTTACACCACACCTCAAGCCTCAGCTCAACAGAGTCTGGCAGGCCCACATTGCCCTTACGTAGACCCTCCTCACCTGCTAACCAGCACCAGCCAAGAGCGCAATCCGCACTTATGGCCTCAATTCCTGGACGCGCACCTCGAGGCCATGGAGGTATGAAACGTTTGGGCTTAAATTGCAAGGCAATAAAATGAGCACAAGGAGGTTATATAATTTCATGGGGCCTTCTACCGACTCATCTGGCCTCGAGCTAAGTGACCCACCTGACCTGATCCTTGAATTCATGCTCTAATGGCTCGGCAAGCATCCATGCTTGTTAGCGTGCTATCTTTGTTTGGGACATCGGATGTCATTACACGTCAGGGTAGCAAAATGTGCCAGTGAGCAAAGCACAGGGGGCAAAGCACAGGGGGCAAAGCGCAGGAACCAAGCGTAGGAGCAAAGCACAGTAACGTGCAACAGGTATACACAGCTAAGGCCGTCCCTATTCCCACGTGCAAACTCCTTGGTAGCCTGCGCCAATATGTTTCACACACACACACACACACACACACACACACACACACACACACACACATACAGGCGGCCCTGCATCCCCGCGCTACATGATGCAGCAAAATATGGCGAAAAGATCCCTGAAGAGGATCTCCTCCCAGCAGAGCATGAGGGAAAGTAATTCAGGCATGCCGTATGGCTTTCAACACCAGGTAAACAAATGCGTCTATATGCACATATGTGCATGCGTGTGTGCACGTATGAGCATGCGTGTATGTGTGTGCATGTGCTGCATGTGTGTATGCATACTTGTACGTTGCTGAAATTTGTTCTGGGTAGATGCCCTTAAATTATGCATCTGCTCGTTTTCAATGGGTGGACACAAACATTTTTGTGGCATCCTCGTTGCTGTCACCAATGATTCATAAACTCACAGGCAGTTTAACCCATATCAAATTAAGGTAAGGAGCCATTTTGGGGCGCTGGGACGCCCAAGCCCACTTTGAGTGAGACCGCTTGGTTTGTGACCGGAACTGGGCAATATGATATTATGATATGATGATGGTATGCATCAACATAATGGGTGACAGGATAGCCTCCTCGGGCCTCCTCAGGCCTCCTACTTTCTTCTTCACGTTCAGATAGTGCCTTGCAAGACATAAAGCAGTGACTTCTCAGATCCCAGGCTTTCTTATCGGCGTCTATGTTTGTTGTAATCCGTGTTATTTTGCACCCGAGTACCGCACTAGAATTACCGCACCAATCTGGCCTGCCCAGGCCTATCCGTGTTATTTTGCACCTGAGTACCGCACAGCGTCCAGGCCTATCCGTGTTATTTGCACCTGAGTACCGCACCTGAGTACCGCACAGCGTCCAGGCAACAATTGCTTACCCCCAACATACTCTACACAGGCATGGTGTCACAAGCACATTCCTACATGTGCATGAGAACTCCGCACGTAAGAACACCGTCGAAAGCCTGCTAATCTGCCAACATGCTTGTAGACTACTCTGAAACAATGCTTTATGCTCATGCCTCCTGCATGCGTAAGGGATGCCAACACACTGTCAGACCACTTGTTAAAGCAGCAATACTCGCACACTCCTACCTCACGTGCAGGGAGTGCCTCGCCACCTGAACACTGCAGAGTGTTGAAGCAGCAATACTCGCACACTCCTACCTCACGTGCAGGGAGTGCCTCGCCACCTGAACACTGCAGAGTGTTGAATCAGCGATACACGCACACACGCACACTCCTACCTCACGTGCAGGGAGTGCCTCGCCACCTGAACACTGCAGAGCATGCAGACACAGAGCTGTCAGGTATCCTGCATGACCTCATGTTTGCCGTGCACGCGGAGCTGCGGGCAACAGGGTGCGGCCCAATGCCAGGTAGCACCGTGCAAACAGCCTGATGGGTTTGATTGAGCGAGAGGGCTATTTTGTGTGTCTCCTGCACTTGTATAGCACTTATGTAGCACTTGCAGCCCTTGCAGAGGGTGGCTTGATGCCAGGTGCTACCGTGTAAACCGTCTATTTCATTTGATTGAGTTGGGGGGTCTTGTTTGCAGCAGCACCTTGTAAGCCGTTGAAGCCCTAATTGGGAGCAGCCCAATGCCAAGCACCATTTGCAAATGGTGTGATTGAGGAGGAGGGCCTTTTTTATTGAAGGCCCCTTGTAGGTCCTTGTAGCCCGGATCTGCTTGGTAAGATCCCTTGCTCTTGCTTTCAGACTATGCTGTTCGCACCACGAGAATTACTGTCTAGCCTTCTTGCCCATTAGGCTGGAAAAGGTAAAAACCATCAATTGAATGCTTTTTTCAAGCATCAATCATTTGTAGATTAACGGGTATGTCAACTTTGTCATGTACTACCAATGGGTGGGTGTCAAGCTGTGTTACTAGCTGACCTTTTTGTGGGTGTGGGGAAGTAAGAGTGAAGCTTGTGTGTTTTTGTAAAGTATGAGTGTGGGTAAATGGGTGTGGGCAACATTTGGTAATTTCATGCAAAATCCCAATCACACACGTAATGCCAATCGCATTAACATCTACTGCTCAGACATATCCTTACCTCTAACCGCATACTAGTATGGGGCTGTGCTCTGCACTGTGTGCGTTCTGCAGGCAACCCGCTGGGGACCTTGAGTCAGGCTCCATTGAGAGAGGTAGCTGTGCAAGCTTACCTCAGTTGCATACCAACATTGGATTGCACTGTGTGCTGTGTGTGTTCTGCAGGCAACCCGCTGGGGACCTTGAGTCAGGCTGCGGTGAGAGAGGCAGCAGTGCGGAGGTTGAGTGCGCAACCGTTTGAGAGTCAAAAACACGTGGAGCTGCTGGAGGGGGCAAAGAAGGAGCTGGACCGGCTGGTGTGTGTGTTGTGCGTGCGTGTTTTTGTACATGTGTATTTGTTGCTCAATACGTGCGTGTATTTGTGTGCGTGCGTGTGTGTGTGCACTTATGATTGTTGCTCATTGCAGTTTTTAGGCAGCTAGAGAAGAGCACAAATGCAGCGAGCAAGTAGGTGGAAAGTGGAAAGTGTGAACCTAGAACT
>Ga0307948_1000851_pt1 | contig 20944 bp, 24 predicted proteins | sample OrgLakmetagen280_FD_201824 | JGI IMG/M metagenome (GOLD analysis project Ga0307948, IMG submission 201824) | Saline water microbial communities from Organic Lake, Antarctica - #280 | ecosystem: Environmental > Aquatic > Non-marine Saline and Alkaline > Saline | place: Antarctica: Organic Lake...
CAGGAGGCATTATAATGTTCTGGAGGCTGGGGGGACAATTCGTGGTGGTTGGAAGGTGGTTGGTGCAAGCCCAGGGTACCCCCCAAAATAGCATAAATACATTTTCGTATTATACGCGTATTGCGTATTAATCATCAATAGCGTATTATACCGTATGGGACGTCTCAAAAGTCCGTATGACCCATCTTTGCCATTTATTAATGCTGGGCTTAGGACGGGGTGTGAGTTCTGTGGAAGAGGAAGTACACAACCACAAAGTGCCACCAGCGATTGTTTTCATGCCCGTACGACCTTGCATGTGGTTTGTATTACAGTGTCATTGCCCATTGGCATAGCCTACAGCGTTGAATTCCAATCAAAAGGGTGTTTCTCAAAAAATGCATCGCTTACTTGTCAGTTGGGTCAGGAGGGTGTAGGAAGCATAACTTTTGGACGGCACGTGTCAAATCAATCAAAAACCATATATTCGGATCCTGACGTCGAGAGCTATCGATTGGTATATATATGAGTTGAATTGGGGAGGGGGTGGGGTGGGGTGGTCCCCCAACGTGGTAATAGTTTTTTGGGGGGGGTCTCCAGTTATTTTCTGGGCCACTTCCACGGAATTTTAGGCATATATCGGGCTCCTCAGCTCAAGCCCAGTCGATTGCCACCCTTTTTGAGCAAATTGGGTAAAAGGGTGGGTCTGTGGACATGTACAATGACAGAGGCACATGCGCTCGGGTGCAGGCCGCGGGGTGAGTCAAGCTAATGGAGCAGCAATTCACTCCAAACCTCCAGGATTGTGTCAGTATGAGATCATTAATGAAAGCAATGTGGGGCTGTGCAAGCCAGTTGTGGGTGCCTGGTAGGTCATGTGTGCCTGGAAGTCCGTTTCTCAATATTTGCCCCAAAAATTCTGCAACAATTCAGTTTCAGGTCTTGATGAGTATGCAGATGGATGCCTGCTTTAGAAAGGAGCGGATTGGTACGCATTTTGTTTGGGTGGGGGCACTGGAAGGGGGGTTTGGAAGGCGGGTGGTCTCTCAGTGGTGTCCACCCCAAAAAGTGGACATGCCTTCCAAAAAAACAAGTAAAACCTCCTTATTGGGTTATAACAGTGACAATCGGTTTAGGCTGGGTTTGTGCATTAATCTGGTGGTTAGTGGCGTGATGTTTCCTTTGCAGACATTCAGAATTATATCATCTCGAGATAGCCACCTTTCCGTAATATAGCCCAAGGAAACGTTACCTTGTACACCATGCGTTGACGCTTCACAGCGTTCTGGCCTTCAAAAAGCGGGCTGACCACGCTGATGGAGACATGTCGCCCATCCCTGTGAGCAAGAAGGAAGCGCTCTTGGGATTTTCCCCCTCCAAACATAGCAGCACGTGTAATAACGCTCACTCTGTATCAGTATTAAGAGCTCGCTATAACAGTTCAGCGCTCTGCTCACCACTCCAATTCCATAAATAGTGCACAATAAATACTTGCACCAAGTTATGGTTAAATCGGGCACTGTTACAGCTACGCAGGTACAGCAGCATGACATCTCACAATGCATAATGGATGACGCATCCTGTATCCCTACCCTTATCACCTACCCGTAAGCGTCTGCAATTTGGACCTTGTCAGTCTCCAAGTCCTTGGAGATCTTTTCGCTCATGGACGCAATTAACGACGCAGCTATTTGGCCTGCAGGACTTGCGTTCATGGCGGAGGGCTCGCCGGAGGAGCTGGGGCCACTGACTGGAATGCCCCTCACTATAGCCAGGTGTTCTCGCCTGGAAGACTCCAATGATAGAGCATTCAAGGGACGCGGGCGAGCCCTCCATGCACTGGCTGTAGCTGTGGGGTAGCTGGTTGAAGCGACTACAGGAGCACAGCGAACCCTTTGGGCTGCAGGACAAGAAAGGCTAACACAAGTGTTGGAGACTTTCTGCTGTACAGCATTCATGGTTCCTGGATTTTTTTGTTTTTGAACAGATAAACGACGGATGTAGCGCAAGTGAACAAACCACGAACTTGCAAGCACTTCGGAATTTGTCTTCTAGTGGGGATATTTGTACTCATGAGTTAATATTTAAAGTTATTTCCACCTCCATGCAAGGCTCTTGGCCGCATGCTCTTGAGGGATCTGTCAGGATTCCAGCTTCCCTCCTTCAGCAATATCCAGCAGCACCTACCATTCGCCCCTGGACATCACATGGATTCCACCGTCAGCATGTGTTGGCTGCTGGCGCGTCCACTGGTGTGTGGCACAAAGCTCATGCTTGTACACATCTCGCGTTTACACGCGGTTGCGCGTAGTAGCTTGTGCATGTATGTCGTGTGTGTATGCACGTTTGCTTGCGTTTTTGTGTGTGTGTGTGTGTTTGTGCGTGCGTGTGTGCATGTGTTAAGTGTGTGTGTGTGTGTGTGAGCGTGCGTGCGTGTGTGTGTGGATGTGTGTGCGCGCGTGCACACTCTTGTTATGTGCAGTTTGCATGAGACGTTGGACATTGAGAAGATGGCACAGCGATACATCCATGCGCATCCAGCAAGTCATCCAACTTGACCCCCTCTGGCCTTCCTTGCCACTGCAGTTGCACCAACGCAGCGGAGGCATAGGAGCAAGCCAGCTTCTCCACCCCCATCCTTGCCTGAGGAGCCGCAGCACCCGTTAACACATGGTCCAGACAGGCCCCAACAGCAGCAGGGTGGCAGCTTACGTCATGCCACCGAGGCTTCTCTCATGAAATGGAGAGTGGTAGACTTAAAAGCCACGCTCGGTGAACTGCATCAGCCCAAATCTGGCAACAAGGACGTGCTCGTAAACCGGCTGCTGAGAGCTATAGCGGAGGTGCAGCCCAGCAGAGTCCAGGAGCAAAAAATTGGAGTAAAAGAACAGGAGATGGCAGGTGCTGGGATGGAGAAAAATGAGCATGCATGTAGCGTCAGCAGCAGTATAAAGGAAGCAGAGGTGAAGGACAACAGCAGCAGCACAGAGGTGGGGCGCAGGCCCAAGCCGGGAGAGGCTGTGGCAGTGCCTTCTGAAGATACTCTTAGAAGGAATAGCAGCAATGCCAGAGCATTGGGGCTGCTCCAGAGGAGCAGAAAAGCTCCAGCCGTCAAAGAAGGCGCGGTCCCTCCTCCAAGTGAAGAGCCGAGCAGCCGCAGTTCAGCTGCAAGGGAGAATAAAGAGCCTGTACTTAGCAGCAGTCGCAGGACCAATGCCAGCACTGTGAATCTACTCCAGCGCAGCAGAAGGCCAGGCGTTGAGGGAGGCACGGACACGCCTTTAATTGATGAGCAGCCGAGCAGCAGCAGCAGCAGCAGCGTTGGCCGCCTTCAAGAGAGCAGGGGTTATGAGGTCCTACAACCATCTGAGGAACAGGCACAGGCAAAATCTATCAAGGGGCCAAATGGGATGCTGCTTGTGGACGACTCGTTTCTGCCGCCCCTGCCGGTAAGGCTTTGGTCTTGGTTTAGAATCACAAACAGGTCTAATCTCTGAAAGAGGGCATCTGTCCAGATATAAATGCTGGGTATGTCCAGGTTAGTCAGTCACTCCATGTATCTCATCCCTGCAGGTCGCGCCTCGTGGCCGCAACTATGGGCTGCACCAATCAGACCTTCCCCTGGATCAGGTTGGTCATGAGCAGCATGTAGGCAAAAACTAACGGATTGCCTGTCAGCACTGTTTTCTGGTCACACCCTTGTAAACTTGCTCTCATATGATTTACGCAAGCAAGTCAGGTATGTGCGGTGCGTACATTTAGAAGCTGTATGCGGCATTGTTGATGTCTACAGCGATTTGCCTCAAAATGAATCAGATGAGACAGGCCACGATGTGGACTTGTAGAACCATTTATTTGCTTTTATAGCAAAGGTTGCTGTTGCTGTTTGAGAAGCTGCAAGAGTTTCATAACATCGGTAAACATTTACACCTTATCCAACAAGGTGGATCTCTTGAGGACATTGCTCATTGCTAATGCTTTGTTTTGTTTTGTGCACATGCCTACATGTTTGCGGACAAACCTACCACCAAACCTGCCTGCCATGGTCACCCATTTTTTTTATTATTGCTCCTGTGCATGGTGTGTGCAGCTCCAACAGCTGCTCGTAGCTAACCAGACTGACATGCAGCTAGCCTTTCTAGGGACTGCTGCATTTAAGGCCCACAGAAGCCGTGCCCTGGGCTCTGTTGCCCTGCTGCGTGGCAAGGATGTGTGGTTATTTGATACAGGTATGAGCAAGTTTTTCTGCTTGTTTAAGAGCCTGGACCCCCTTCCTGTGTTTTAATTTATTAATATCCCAATGGAAATAAGGTTCTTTAATTGGGCTTTTTTGCCTGCTATGGTGAGAGAGCTTTACGGTTCCTGGTACCAAAGTGGCTTCCGTTCCTTATTCTGTAAGGAGCATTATCCCTGCCTTTCTTCTTACTTTTGGGTACACACTAAACCCTCCACACCTGCAAATTAGGAATGCCTTGGGTTCATGTATACGCTGTATATGCAATGAAGTAGGACCTAACTTTTCCACTTATTTACTTCTCCTCACATCTATCCACACAAGCACAACTATAACTAAGCAAAACTCCAAGGACTTGCTAGCATTCACCCCTATTGCTTACCCCTCTTTTTTACACACAGACACACACACACATACATATGCACACGTGCACACACACACACATACACACACCCTTGTCTCCATACAAAAATCACACACATACACACACACATAGGAGATGACCTGCAGCGGCAGCTCGGCTCGCTACCTGTGGTGCGCCCTTCCAAAGTGTTCCGCATCTTCATTACCCGCATGACCTCAGACTGCTTGCTAGGGCTGCCTGGCCTCATGTGTAGTATTGGGGCTGCACGTGCAAGGGGCCATGTCACTACAGACATCCCAGTGCACATCTACGGGCCAGAGGGCATTGCAGACTTCTTGTGCACTGTGTTCAAGGTGGGGCTGCTGGTGCACGCAGCACGACTGCACTGTACAACAAGCTGAACGAGTAGGTCTCTTGCAAGGCACATTATCTTGAGTGCGTGTTGTGTCTAAGATGACAAAAACTCTGCTGTGCGGTGCGTGGGTAAGTTGGTGGAAGGGATCAGGTTTATTAAGTTGTGGTTTGGATGAATTTAAGCATCTTTCAATAGTTTGACGTTTTCCATGATCCATGAGGAACAAGTTGCAAGGATGGTGTAAATGTTGCTCAAATGACCAAATCTGTTTCGCGAAATCACGCGTTCAATACATGCATGCAACTCAGGCTTGTCGAGTTGTACGGTACGGTTTAATTACGGTATGTACGGTTTTTGCAAAAAATACGGCGTGCTACCATAATTGTCACGCCGTATTTTACCGTAATTACAGTAAAATAAGGTACGGTGCCAAGCTGGCACTGCCAGTGCAAAAATGACCTCAGAAAGGCCTCTCCACCCCAAATTTTCCCATTTTTGCTCCCCAGTGTGCCCCTTTCATGTGCTGACGCCACACAATGCTTCCCCGGACGACTCTGAGGCTGGGTTGGGGCTGCAGCAGCTTGGGGAAAGGGCCCAGCAGTGGATTGCATGGAAACTTAAATTCGGATGCAGTACTTGATTCCTGGTCAATAATTTGTGTTTTATTTATAAATAATGGTATATCTAAATAATGGAAAAGAAATGTTTTGGGCCAAAATTGGAGCCAAACGGCCAAATTACGGTCAAAATCGTACTGTACGGACAACGTATTATCAAACAGAACGTATTCGCACTTAATTGTACGCGTATTATGGTACAGAACCGTAATTCCGGTCAAGGAAGCCAAAGTATGGCGTATCTCAACAAGCCTGATGCAACTCCAACATGATATTAGTACACATACTTGTGCATACCAGGTCTTACCTTATCTGTGTTGCCTGAACAGGTGTCCAACACATACCAAGAGATCAACATGACAGTGCACGAGTTAGTACCACATGCCGTCAGCGAGGAAGAGCGGCACCCCACAGTATTCAACAAGTGAGTTTGATTTACCTCCTTGACAAAACGTGCTCTGCTGTTGTGATGGGATAAAAAAAGATACAATGTCCTATCTGTCCTCTCGTGCCCAAAATATCAGTCTACGCACTCTTCCTCCCTCACTACCTTTTCTTGCAGGCGTGCACGCGTGTTTCGTGCCCGCGTGCCGCCTGACCAGCTGAACCCCCAAGGGGCAACCAACGGCAACCTTGATACCTTCATGCCAACACAAGGGGTGTGTTATCGGCATGTGCTTTGTGTGGCTTTATCTGATATTGGCAAGTGGGCTAGCTACTGATTACCTTGAATTGCAGTCGAGGCATTCTTACCAAATGCTGACATATGACGTGCGCCAGCAATTGTGGTTTTAAATTCTATCTGCCATGAACTGTGAGAATAGAAACTCATGTGGCACAGGAAATGCCTCTGTCCTCTGGTGATCAGTACAGCTCATCCCTTTTGTATGTGTGTTTTTGTGCTTAAATTTGAAGCAGTCATACTATTGGAGCATCATGTCTTCTCTACAATGACAATGAAGTTATCACCATTTCAAGCAATTTACAAGAGCCACTCTGGTTTTAAGGTGTGAAAAGTCTATCGTAAAAACGCAAGAAGCAAAACAAGGCGAGCCAAGGGATGAGAAGATGGGCCTGTGAAATGCTCCTGACAAGAGTTGTTTGCAAACTAGAAAAAAATCGTATGCTGTCTCACGCCCTTCCCTTGGAGTCTGCATTCTTGGAAGCCCCCGGCTTCTTGTCCCTTCTCCAAGAACCATACCTTGCACATGCTCTGTGGCAAAGCATGCTTTCTGCCTTGCTTCTCTTCAATCCTGTCTGCTGTGTGCACACACATACACACACCTTGCTCCTTGACGCAGCGAGGTAACGTCCAACGAGGCATCAGTGCCGCAGGGGGTGTGCTGTCGTACGACCCACGTGCAGGCTTTATGCCCTTCCCGCCTCCCACACCAGGAGACCCTTTGAGGTGGGGTGCTGTTTCTGTTTGAGCTTGTGCTTGTGCTCGCTCGTTCTTGGCACTAGTCGAAAGGTTGAAGATCTAAACAAAGAGGGCAACCCAGCCATGACAATTGACAATGCTCCATGCGCTTGTGTGCAACCCTTGTTTTAATGCGTAACTTGTGCTGACGCTAAGGCTTACGAGAGGGCTACATCATTTTGTCTTTATTTTCAACAGACAAGATGGCATTCCTTTGGATAATCTCACGTGGACTCTACAAGCTGACGTGGGTGCACAGTTCACCGTAGTTGCTCTACCTGACCGTTCTTCTTCAGAAGAGCAGCAAAACCCTGCACGGGCGGGGATGCTGTCGTTTGCCTGCATCATCCAGGTCAGGACTCGTGACTCCAGCTTGGTGCTGTTTCTGAGATGAGAGAAAGCATTGATAAGCTTGCGCATGTGCACACAGTACTTTTGGCATGTAAATTGGTCGCAGCATGGTTGCATTGTACATAACCTAATGGTCTTTTTGGCCACCCTTGCACGTTGTGGAGCAATCCTGTTTTGCCCTTCTATAATGGGCTTTTTTGCCCAGGTGTGTTGTACGGTAGCTAACCCTGTTCTTGGCGCAATCTGCTATGTATGCTATGCCACAGGAGGCAGATCGGCAAGGATCTCTTAAAGTGGACCGTGCCCTTGCATTGGGGCTTGAGCCTGGGTCAGGTTTCAATGCAATTAAGGAGGGGCTCACAGTTAAGGTAAACGAGTGGAGCCTTTTTCGGTTTGTTGTGGATATGTGTTGGGCTCCTGCATACGCATTTCTGGGGGGAAATGAATAGATGAAAAAGACCCAGGTTCTGCAATCCCCGTCGGCATGATAAGGAAAGGTATTATTTTGGGAGCTGGGTGCACCACTTAATAGATGCAGAGAGCTGTGAGACGCGAAAAGGAAAACAAAGAATACGCAGCCACAAAGGTCGCAGGGACGAGTTCTGTTGAGGGGATTGAGAAATATTGAGAAAGAATTGCCGCGTTTGCTACAAGGACACGTCTGGGATTTGGCACCAGGGAGACGCGCAACTTTGGGGGTAGAGGGTATTCTTGGCCTCCCATTTTGTTGAGGTACATATCGGAACTTGCTCGCTTGCCAATAGTGTGGTAGTCCTCCAATATGTACCCCAGCAATTCTGCCAGGAGAAAACAGGGGATGGTTGTTGAATGAGGATGAAGTGGTTGAGAGGCAGAGCCCTATACAACACCCGACGGCTGTTGCATTGATGGTGTGGGGGACTATTTTCTGACACCTTTGCCTTTTGTGCCATTATTGTCTCGCATACTGCCCAAAGCACCCCCACCACTAACATCTGTAACATGTGCCTTTGGTATACAGAACAAGGACGGCTTAGGTGTGATACAGAAGATGTGCGTGACCGCCCCTAAACCTGGCCGCAAAGTGGTGGTCATGGGAAACAGCTCTGCCACTCCTTCCCCCGCATCTGCCTTTATGCAACAAGCCAGAAACGCCGATGTGATGGTGTCTGGGGCTGTGGCTCCCCCTTCTTCGGCAACAGGCCTGGTCAGCAGCTCAGCAGCGCTAGGCATGAGAGCTGCTGACCTGGGGAGGTTAGCGGCACTGCTGGGGGCAGATCACTTGTTGCTTGCACGCCTAGACATGAGGTGAGGCAATGGAGAGGCCTAGGAAAAGGCTGGCTCTTGTCTGAAGGAGAGAGCCTTTAAGATAAGCAGATAATTAAGTTGCCAGGCGGAGAACCAGGTCTACTGATTGAGAGAGCTTTGACCATTGAAACAGTTCCTGCAGCTTTGCGTTTGCGTATGACCTATGTGCCTCCTTTTTCTACCACGCAACAGGGAATTGCAGCGGGTCCTAAAACAGGGGACGGCAGCCCTCAAGCAGCCTGGAGCCAAAGCGTTTGAAAGCAATAAACCTGGATGGGGCGAAAAGGCTCTTGAAGCTGCTGAGGCTGTCTACCTAGAGCAGCTGCAGCGTGAGGCCTTGGAGGGTGTGGCTAGCATAGAGGGGGCAGTTTGCAGGGTCACTGTTCCCTTCGATTTTTGGTTGCATGTGTTAGAGAAACACGAGGGTCCTGGATTAAGCGAAGGTCGCGAGCAATAGTAGATACACTTAAACAGGTTTAAAACATGTCTTTTCATGTATACAGTTCCGCGACCAGGTTTAAAACATGTCTTTTCATGTATACAGTTCCGCGACAAGGTTTAAAACATGTCTTTTCATATACGGTTCCGCGACACTTTTTTTTCATGCCCAAAAAAGCAGAAGCGATTGGACTCAGCAAGCTATGCAGGACCGGCAGATGCACTCCCTCTCTTCTTGGCAGTGTAGCGCAGGCACGCTACGATTTAGAAGGTAATAAAGCTGTCCAACAAAAATCTAAAAGGCTTTAAAATGCGAGCCGGATTCGCTTCTTGACACCCCTATGGTCTCATTCAATTTCATTCCATTGTACTTTTTATTTCACCAAACTCAATTCCACAGAGTGCGTGTGGCCAGACCCTTTTAATTGGAAATGCCGGAAAAAGTGAACGTTGACCTGTGAGGTGCTATTGTGGCTCGCACACTACACCAATCTTGCCCTGATTGCTCTGAAATCTAATAAGCATTTTTAACATAAGCTAAAATATTACAAAATTTCAGCTTTTATCGTGGGCTCTGTGGGCCACATAGGAGTGAAGGTCTTTCAGAGTTCTCTTGTGTGATGGCCGGTAGAGACACTCGCTCCTTGTGCTCCTACCGCTTCAGGCAGAGGAAGATCCCTTACTGATTGCTTAAATTGGGGACATGCGTTGTCAGATTAGGAAGCTTGGAATGCAGGAATTCGCTGCATGAGCATCGATCTTTCTCCACCAATAATTCACCACTCAGACCACGGATGCATGAGCATCGATCTTTCTCCACCAATAATTCACCACTCAGACCACGGATTATTGCAACGACCTGTATGCAATGGACTGCATTTGAAATGGCAATTTAGATTTCAAGGCAGGGTGTCATAAATACGTACAAGCTACACAACGCAACACAAATCAGATTAAACGAGCTGATTTGACGCCTCACTTTCAGCTCAGGCGACTAGTTCGTTGTATTCACAGCATACCAATTTTCCGTGTGGCACTGGAACACCGCTACATATTTCGCATCGTATTTTATATTGCAACATATTGGAATCCGTTCGCCAAATAACAAATTTCCCCAATTTTCGGTCAATTTTTAATATATTTTTATTTAGCAATTGTGTTTCTATTGTTCTCGATGGACCCCTTCCCCCTATTTGATTTTGGGCGGCGGGAAAAGGTGACTGTGTAAAGGGACAGGTCTTGTTTGCTGCGCTCTTGCAGTCTCCTCCTATATATATGGCCTTGGATTGTATCCAAAAACGCTGGAAGGATATTTGCTGGTGCACGCAGTTATTGGAAGGTCCCATGGCGGCTAGCAGCCGTAGCAGGGGTGGGCCGCATGGGCTGCTGGCGCCACTGCTATCTCTTCCGCACGGTGATCCCACAGCAATGGAGGAGAGCAGTGCTAGCCAAGAAGAGAGCAGTGCCGGGGGAAAGTGGAACGCCGTCTCCCACCACCAAGTTCAGATGACATTAATGGGCAAGGGGCAGAAGTGTCAACTTTCGGCAGCTGACAGGAAGTTTGGATGCGAACAAGCCAGTGGAGCAACCTCACACCAAGAGGACATAGTGGCAGAGAAGGATGGCCCAGCAGCAGCAGCAGCAGCAGCAGCAGCAGGCGCCTCAGAACAGAAGCGTCCTGCACCTGCTTTAAATGCTGGGGTGTGTGCTTGCTTGCAAGTGGACACGGCCTTGCAACATGTAGCAGGAATTTTGATGGAAAAAACTGCTCCTGAATTCCGGTACTCACTCTAGCTGCCCTGTTCCTACAAAACAAAGTGTCTGCCCCAATTATTATGCTGGCCATCCCCCCGCATAACATTGGCCATATTATTATGATATAATGCACACATCATGCTCCCCCCCTCATTTTATAGAAGCAAATGGACCTGTTCTTTCCAAAAAAGCTTTTGAGCGAACGAGGATTTCTGTTAGAGATCCAAGATGTGGACCTATCTGGGGATGTTGGCGTGGTTGGAAGGTAAGTGGTTCTTTTTACCATTCTCAAGATTCTGCAAGCCTAATTTGAATGCGTACGCTTATATCAGAAGAATTCAGGCTCATCCTGAAATCCTCCTGTCCCCCATTGACTTCCCTGGGGTTTCTTGTAATGTGCAATAATAGCTTCACCGCGTGCGGTTTGAATAATGGCTCCTCAATCTTATTTGAAGTGGCAAGTGTTTTCACCACCTACATGGTTTTCTTGTCCCCTAAGAATGTTCTTGACTTCAGCCCAGCTTACAGAGGCAACCCCATGCTAAACGTGTTATGCGTCTGCTCTGCTATGAACTGCAAGCCAAATTTTTAATTTCATGATATCAACGTGAATGGTATTTGACACAACGTGCCAGCTTTATCCTGCAAACATAGGTTCTTCCGGAAGTCAGAGGATGTCCCAGATATCAGCAATGGGAAGGAGAAGGAAGACAAAGCACTCAGGCAAGAGTTTGGAAGTTGACACGCCGCACCATTGTTTGCTCCTCTCATTTACGGCGTAAAATCTTAGCAGGTGCTCCACCTCTTGCAAACAAACAAAAGTGTATGCAATATGCTTCACAGCCACGAAGCACAAATGGGATTGGACCTGCGCAGCCACCAGTATGACTTGCAAGCAAAACAGCTCTCGGTGTCTGTTGCTGTGGTCAAGGTTGCTCCAGGAGGTTGGTTCATTTGCATCCGTTAGACCAGTATTTGGTCATACCAATGAAATTAGATCAAGCTAGCATGCTTTCCAGCAGGATCAGCAGAATTTGGTGGTTACCAAGGTGAAGGTAAGCAACGTAATATGATAAGAAGTTTTCATTCTAAACCCTAAGGTCTTGTTTTGAATATAAGTTCAGCTTACCTTTTTGCTTTTGTGTCACAGGCGTATTCGGAACAGTTCAAGACATATTTTCAAGTTTTGTTGCAGCCGCCCCTGCCGGTGAACAGGAAAATGCATCTGCTGCCAATGAGATGATGTACGAGGGTGATCAAGACGATTTTTACAGGCAAGGTTTCTTTGCTCAGTCAAGCGTATTGTCCAGTCAGAGATTTAGAGTAATTCTTGGCTTTTCCTAATTTTTCTGCAAATAAGGTGGGTCTAAGTCAATTACGTGCACTTTTTGAAATTTTATTTCACAGCTTAATGCCTTTTGTATCCAATGTTTTCAATTCCAGGGGAGATGATGATGCGGTGGCAGTGGGAAAGCAGGATAAGAGCCACAAAGTAGGGGCTGCGGCCAAGCGTGGTAAAGCAAAGTCTCGTGCCATAACAAAGCGTAAGCCTGCAGCAAAAAAGCAGCCCAAAGCTAAGCGCGGAGAGGGCACACAGGCTTGACAGCTGAAAGAGTTTAATATTTTGCGGTCCATGACAAACGTATAGCTACAAACCTGTACTAATTACTTGACAGGCTTAGTCAATGCCAGCAATTTTGATGCTTTTTGAATGTAATCAATTGTTTAGACCTAGTGCACAACTAGTGGCAGAAATTGGCAAACACACTTGTACCCATGGAATATGCTCCTGCTGTTCCATGTGGCTGGCAACTGTTTGGGCAAAGGACCTGATCTCCAACCAGAAAATGTAAATAATAAATATTACTGTTACACACGATTGTACAAGATCCGTCCAAAAAAGAAGCTTGTAGCCTGCAAAGCAGTTAGTGGAAATACTATTGGTACGGAACAGGAAGGAAAATTGCCTTGTGTTGTTCTGCACAAATTCATGGATGCAGAGCCACATTTAGGGGAAAAGAGTTTTAATTTGGGATCAGGTGACTTTAAGGCCTGCACACTACCAGAGCATTGATTAGTATTAGCAGGCAGTGTAGTCATTACACTGTCATGGACAAAAAAACAAAGAGTTGCAATAAATTTTTTGCAGGCCTGCCTGCAGTGGAAGCATTTAAGGCTTGGCTTTAGCATGAGTGCTGTGACAACAGGGTTACAATGCAAGTTCTTGAATGTTTTCTTGTACTTTCAGTGGCTTAGAATGATGCATGGAAATTTGCGGTGCCCACTGGCAGTAAACGTGTTATAAGCAGCTTATGTTTTTGTGCCTTTCCGTCTTACAGCAAGGACTGTCAGGCGCCCTTGCCTATGGCCGGGTCATTTTGGTCTGGTTATGCCAACAGGTACATTTATAGGAGCCATACAACAAATCCACTGCACAGCCTTATAGTAAATGGTTTGCATGCTGCAGGAATCATGAAGAAACGAAGAGTGTATGCCATCAGGCCCGCTGCGGCAACAACTATCATTCAAACCAGATGCGACATCGAACGCAGCCCTTTGTCGTAGCAAATCACTGTCACAGAACAATACAAGACTCAGCATCATGTCAATTTATTGAAGAACTGTTTTGAGCCAGGGTCGAGTCTCTCTCGAGCAAAGGCTGAAAACTGCACTTCTGACTGGCAATTCTCCTTAGATTCTTTCTCTTTCTCTGCTGCTTCTCAAGTCCAACTTGCTTTGACACACTAACCACCGATAGTGTTTTACTTTTATTCCTTGGTCTAATGATGTACCAAATTAGCTTTTCCCCCTTTATTGATGTTTTTACTGCCTGCTTAGTCTCCCAATTGCTAATTATGCACCTTCAAGTATTTTAGTGTATCCATGTCAATTCCCGCCAACCATGGGCAAGATGCAGTCATCGTATTGTGCCACTGGATGTTTTTGCCAAACCCAATGCCAAGAAAGAAAAGGTGTAGAGGAACATAGCTAAACAAGGCGGAAGTGCTAGATACATCCAACAACTTTGCTTTTCTGCAAACTTTACTACATAATCTCTTTTTCCTACTAAGAAATGTTCACACAATTTAGAATAGGCTTTAACTTACTAGTATGTAACATTTTAGCGGTGTAGTCTTGCTAGCAGGTACTGGTTCAGATGCACCAAACGATTCTGGAACAGTTTTCTTTCTTCAATCAACCCTCTTCTTGAGAAAATTGTGTGGGCTAACCTCTTTCTTGCACATAGAGGTGATACATGAACTTATCAGGTTCTGCATGCACTCCAAGATTTCCCTGTGTCTCAGCAGCTTTTACGTCGGAAAAGCTAGGGCTGTTGATTCAATGGGGTTGAATCAACCAAAAGCGTTGATTTCTAGTTGATCATTGATTCAAGCAGAAATCAACTGCGGTTCTGGTTGATTCAACTGGACAGTTGAATCAAGCAGTAATCAATGAGAAACGGTTGATTTCTAATTGATTCCTGGTTGATCATTGATTCAAGCAGAAATCAACTGCTGGTTTCTTTGCTTCAACCACACAGTCGATTCAAGCACTAATCAATGAGAAACGGTTGATTTTTTCAAATTGATTCCTGGTTGATCATTGATTCAAGCAGAAATTAACTGCTGGTTTTTTTGATTCAATAACACAGTTGATTCAACCAGCAATCAAGCAGGAGTGGTAGATCTGAGATGGATTTTAGGTAGACCGTTGATTCAAGCAGAAATCAATTGCTGTATTTAAGCACGTGGTTGATTCAAAGTGCAGATCAACTGCAAAACATGAAAAAAATCCTTAGCGTCTTTGCAATCATTCCAAATTACCCAAAAACTCGAGATCATGATGTTCATATATTCATTGAAATCAGCCATTCGGCACCATCTTGGAGGCACTTAGCTGCTTGATGTGCCACAAACTGCCAGCACAGAAATACCTAGTACTAAGTAACAAAGACAAATTTGTATCAAGATGTGTCTCAGCACTCAGCACACAAAATTGGCCTCCAAATGTATGAAGCAGTATGCCTGAGTAAGGCACGTAGTGCGCTTTGATGATGTCTCCCTTGGCAATTGGCTTGCACGCAACAAGCAAGTACCACAGGCGGTTGGTGACCGTGTAGAAGCAAGCGTTGTGGCTTGCATCTACATATCGTGCTCGTTCTTTGGATGACCAAGTCATCATGCCTGCATGTCAGGTGAGTGATGTGTGTGTGTGCGTGTGTGTGTGTGTTTTGGGAACAAGCAGCATACCTGGTTGCATATTGGGAGGTTGGCACACCTAACTACCTCTGTCTCTGCAGCACTTATCACAACATCGGTGTGTGTGCTGCATGGACCTGCCGGGTTGATTTGGATGCCATTGTCATTGTACCTGTGTGTGTATGTGTTTGTGTGAGTGCATGTGTGTATGTGTATGTGTGTGTGTGTGCGTGTGCGTGTGCGTGTGCGTGTGCGTGTGCGTGTGCGTGTGCGTGTGTGTGTATTATTTGTCTGACGTGCACGCAAACGGTGGTGCACGTGGAAAGTTACAGTTAAGGTTTCACTTGTAGGGTAGTAGATGCCCCCCCAAAATTATCCTGATTTTCTTTCATATTTATTTGAATTCTACCTGGCAAAATTTCGTCGGTGATCTTGATCTGTATTTGTCCGATCTGTATTTGACCTAACTTTCTCAGTCAAATACAGAGGTGGAAATGAATATTTCAACACTACAATGCAACGAGTTAAATCCGATGGCGTCAAAGAATCAAGCGAGGTAAGGCCGGCGATGCTCACCAGGTACCTTTCGTACGCCTGCGTTGACCAGGTGTCTCTCTTCCTTCTCGATGCCTGCTTGCTCCCTCAAGCCATGAGCGCACAGACAGTTCATCTATTCTCCACGAGGTCTGTGTTTCAGGGACAAGCACTTTCAGCACCGGCAGCTTGCTGTTCCCGAAGGTTCAGCCCGTACAAGTTAGTCCCGGAGGGAGAATGACCCAGCACATGGCCCGACGCTGAATTGTACGATTGCGAAGAACAAGACGAGGAACACCCTCTCCCGAGGATCAAGTGATGGGGAGGCGGGACGGTGAAAGCGGTGAGGACGTCGATCCCCCTGCCTGCAGGGCGCTTGATCGAGGGGCCAACAAAAGCGCTGCTGCCTTTATGAAGGAAGCGCATATTTGCTGCACTCTTGCATGCTTGGCCGCCTGGCGGGTAAGAGGTCTCTCTTTGTGTTGACTCAAGGTCGTGTTTGACTGATCACGCACACACAACACATCACACACACACAAACACACACACACACAAACGCACGCGCGTAATTACAGAAGCACACACACAGGCACACACACTCACACACACACAAACACACACACACATACACACACACACAGACTGTTGAAGGAGCCTCAGAGGGTAGCGGGCACTTATCCTTCTCTGTTCCAGAGAGACAAAGGCCCAGCAACTCTTCATAATGCAGAACTAGAGAGGACTGAAACTGACGATGTGGTGTAACAACCTGCTGGGTCCTGACAGCAACGCCAACCGTCGCTTGAACGAGCTGTTCGACACACCCGCCTTCTTGCACGCTGTGGCTAATGCTAAAAGGGGACAGGTCAACCAAACGACAATGCAGGTATTTTTCAGCTTATCATGCCATGGGCACTCTTTCTGTGTGGTGTTCACGTGTGGATTGCTGCAGGTTATAGCTCGGACGGCCCCTTTTGATGAAAATAGTTTTTTTGTCTGACTTGCTGGCTATGGCTCAACCCCTCAAAACTGTCTAAATGCCAAAGCAATGGAATATCACAAATTTGTCTTTGCAGGTCACCAGCATGCCAATCATCAGCTTTGAGCAGCTGGCATTTGTGGCCTACTCCGTAAGTCTGTTGGAAGACTTATCTTGCGCAGCAGTTCTTGTAGTCGTGCTTGCTTTTTTTGCATCTTGCCGTTTCCAATGTCCCCTTATCTACAACTGCTATAAAGGGCATGCCCTGCAGGTGCGTAGTCACTTGCTGGATCCATACCAGCAGCACCAGCGTGGTATTGAACGCTTCCCGCAGATCAGAGAAATGATGGTTGCATTGGAGAGCGAGGTCCAGAAGTATGGCGGATGGGGAAATCTTTCATGTGTTCAGGTGGACAGAAAAATGCAGATGCAGAGTTCGAAGATGTGCAGCGGGCAATAAGCCCCATTTAAAATTTGGTCAGTAAAGCAACGAGTGCCAGGGGCAAGCATGAGACGATTATTACTAATGGTAGTACAGATGAGTTGCTTTTGCGATCGCTTTAGTATTATTTGGTTGGTGACTTGCTTGGGAAGACTTGGGGAGAGGCAATGTCTAGTTTAACACATCATTTACAGGTTTGGAAGGTTAATTGTTTGTTTAAAGCTGTGGCGTCCTGCTTTTTTGACTGTATGCAATGACTTCCCCCGTTTGGCTTGATTCAACCATGAACTAGAGAAAAGGCGGCTTGAATCAACCACAAATCAACCGCAGCTGATTCAACCATCAACTGCAATTGATTTCAAATTGATCTCCAATTGTTTCAAGCGGAGATCAACCACTGGTTAATTCAACTAGGAAAAGGCACCCACCGCGAATTGGATCAATGGCCAAAATTAACCAAATTTCTGGCTGATTCAAGCAGCAATCAACAGCCCTGACTTTTCCGACTAGTAGATGCCATACGATATTGTGAGTCTATCAATCTGAAACAGTTTGAACTCACTCTGCGCGATCATCGGGGGCCGGAGAGCGAGAGCTTGACCATTTGACATCACATGAGACTCACCAAAATTAATAGAATCATGAGGACTTACCACACACATTTTGGCGAACTTAGTGTTGGCTGCTCCTGGCTGGTGGGATGATAGAATAAGAAATCACAAGTCCGTGTTGCCTCTCTACCTTTGCTTTGCTTGCCATTTCCAGTGTATATGCTCAACAATCTCAGCCGTGTACTTTCTTGCCTCCACATTTCTGGCCATATTTTTCTGGTCCAAAGAATGGCTAGCAGTCCTCGCACTTCTTAATTGATTGTAAACCTTGTAAACCAAAGAATGCGTCATGACAGGAAAAGAAGGCCTTGCGAGCTCAGGATTTGTGACAAACGTGACTGGGACACTGCTCAGGATGAGGTACATACTTTGCTGGACTGTCCGCTTGTTAGCCTTCGCACACAGCACAGCCAGCTGGTCTTCCCACCTCAGTGTGAGGATAGCCCAACTCGTTTGAGGATTTTTTAGAACCAGCCAGATATGTATGGTGTGGCCTCTTATATGGCTGAGTGCTTAGCCCTTTTACATTACATTTTCTTTTTGCTTTGTTTATAGGCTTTTCTCAAGCTTCCGCCCCCCAGAGGCATATATAGCAATGCAACCTTACCTCACCTAATAAGCAGGTGCTCAGCACTCTTTTCCTTACTCATCTGGATGTGTCTGCACTGCCGGCTTGCTTGAACTTCTTTCCTTATTATCTAAGTGTTTATAGCCTCCAAGAAAAGGGCTTGGGAATTTAATCAGACACCTACAGGCTCCTGCCAAAAGCAGGTCGATCAAAGTCAAGAGGAGGTAGCTGAGGTGACGGCTCAATTAATTGTTTGCTTTGCTGTCAAACGCTGTAACATCTATAAAAAAATTCAGCTAGTATCTTAGGGTAGATATGCAGCTGAGTACACGGATTGCTGGTCGACCCATATTCTTTCTGCCATGGATGGTCTGACACAATTGTATATCTTCAAACAGAAGCTACACTGTGAACGCTTTGATCTCAGTCGTGCCATGGATGGTCTGACACGTCTGCCATGGATGGTCTGACACGATTGTATATCTTCAAACAGAAGCAACACTGTGAACCCTTTGATCTCAGTCGTTTTGTGGTAGACATCAGAGAGAGTCACTTGGAGTACTGGACACCTAGTTATTCTGAAACTCATCCAAGAGAGCACAACAGCAAACGCTCTACTACTTATCACCATTGGTGTGCTCTTCCTACAAAGAGGGCTCTGGTCACACATTCGCCTTACATCCTTCCCAAAAACGTCCTCTTGATGTCATTCGCAGTACAGCTTGCTTCAGATTTTTGTGATCACACCCTACGTTTTAAGACAGTGACATGGTATCGAAGTAACTCCCCCACCTGTGACCTGTCGCATGTGATGGTGATGATATCCAAGATGAGCAGCATGTTCTTTTCCACTGCGCCAATAATCCCTACGTGATTTCTCTCCGCAGGGAATATGCATCTGTTTCCCCCAACAGGAGCCCACGATGTGTCTACTTTCTTGAGCCGGAACAATTACAAGTTTTTTTTCCTCCTGATGAACTAATTGTGTTTTATGAGCAGGCTAGCAGTCGCACTTCTTAACTGGAGGCCTTTCTTTGTAAACCTTGTAAACCTTAGGGCAGGGCAGCCAGTTAAAAGCTGGAACAGTTTAAAAAAATTAAACTGATGATGCAAATAGCCCCCGCACAAATAAGAAAAGTTGTCTGTATGCCAATCTGCGCTCTATTGTTCAAGACTGGTGTGGTCGACACAACCATGCGACAGGGTTTAGTTTTTGTCCAGGTAGGAGCACGCCACGACCACTATTTATCTTGCGGCACCTCAAAGATGCAGCTCAGAAGATGCAGAGGGGTTCGTCACGCCTGTACACTGCGTTCATTGACTTCAAACAAGCGTGCGGTTCAATTCCTAGAGACAAGCTGTGGGATCACTTAAACTACTGTCAGATGCCTCAACATCTTGTGTCCATATGCACTCCAAGGCTTATACCACGCTGATGAGTACACGATGCTGGATGGAGACAAAAGAGCAAATGTGCAACCATCAAACAAGGGTGCTCCCTCTCCCCCCTACTTTTTTCAATCTACCTGAATGACGTCGACAGCCTGGCTGAGGGGGTGCAGGACGCAATCACAGGCATTCCCAATTTTACAGTGACCCACCTGCTGTTTGCTGATGATCTTTCCCTCACAATTACTGATCACAACGAGCTGCAGACCATGCTTAACAGACTGAGAGTTTACGCCCAAAAGAAGTCTATGACAGTAAACACACAAAAATCTGAGATGATGTGCTTTATTTGCAGGCCTACCTACCTTTGCTTAGATATTTCCAACATTCTCAGCCGCACACTTTCTTGCCTTCGCCTTTCTGGCCACAACTTTCTGGTCCAAAAAATGCGTCATGACAGGAATAGAAGGCCTTATGAGCTCAGGATCTGTGACAGAAAATGACTGGCACACTATTCAGGATGAGGAACACATTTTGTTGGACTGTCCGCATGAACATCTGGTCAGACTGCGCACACAGCAACAGCTTATCTTCCCACCTCAGTTTGAGGGTGGCCCAGCTCGTTTGAGGACCTTTATGAACCAACCTGATATATTTGGTGTTGCCTCTTTTGTAGCTAAGTGCCTAGCCCTGTTCCCTTAATTTTTCTAGCGTTTTTTTGGTTTGGTTACAAACTTTTTTCCAAGCTTCCGCTCAGATGCCCACCAGAGGCATATATAGCGATGTAACCTTACCTTACCTTACCTTAATTGCAGGCCTTTTTTTGCCTCCCCTTTTCTTTGATGGCGTGCAGCTTCCCTACTCAGACACCTTCAAATATCTTGGTATGGTGTGCGACATATACAGATGAATCTGAATATTGCGGCTGACGCAGCTCTGCGATCATTCATGGCTGGTACTTTCAAAGTCAAACAATTCGTCAAAAGCCATGACCTTGCTAACAAATTACACGCTCGCTCATGTCTGGCTCCTCAAAACTTACGCAATTCCTGCTGGCATGTACGCGAGCCAGATCTGGGCTACCCCCGGCCCCTTCTTACGTCAAGGTAGAGAGAAGGATAACCCCATACAGAAATGGCTTTTGACAGTGCTGAAAAGGATTCTTGGAGTCAGAGGACACCACTCTTCCACGGTGCGTTGTGCGAGAATGTGGCCTGGTCCCTCTTGCAATTCAACTGATTTCGCGCTGCAATGCGTATGATGTACAATTCCCTTACCCAATGCAACAGCAGCACCAAAAAAGAAAAGAAAATTACAATTATCGACATGGACAAAACAGAGTTTATGAACAAGTGCAAGGCATTCATCGAGCATGAGGTGGACAAATCGAAGGCCCCTGTGATTGAGCACTTTGACTCACTGAAG
>Ga0307948_1000853_pt1 | contig 20933 bp, 31 predicted proteins | sample OrgLakmetagen280_FD_201824 | JGI IMG/M metagenome (GOLD analysis project Ga0307948, IMG submission 201824) | Saline water microbial communities from Organic Lake, Antarctica - #280 | ecosystem: Environmental > Aquatic > Non-marine Saline and Alkaline > Saline | place: Antarctica: Organic Lake...
CATGCAGAGTTGGGCACGGCACCTCCTGAAGAAGAGCCTTCTACTGCTTCTGGTCCTTGTTGTGCCGTGGCAGGTGATGGTAAAGGACTTGGTGAAGACTGTGGGTGTGCAGGAATCTGCCGTTCTAGAGTCCGAGGGGGGGCAGATCCACTCCTCGTGTGTTCGTCATTTTGTTTTCCTGCCGCTTGTTGCTGCTGCTGCTGGATATTAGTGGAGGAAGGGGGCGCAGTTGGCCGATGGGCAGTTTGCCTGGCTATCTTACTCCATGCCTGCTGAGGGGTGTTCCATGGTGCTGGTGGTGGAGCTGAAGATTGTTCATCGACCTGCAGACAGTGGGAGCCAGGTTCCCAGGCAAGGAAGTGAACAGACGAGAGCCCCCCCCTCCCCCGCAACTATAAAGGACGGAATGCGTAGAAACAGAGGGAAAAGAGCAAACTTGCAGCATTAAACTCACCATTAGTATCTCATCGGAGGTCAAGGTGAAGCTGGATTTCAATCGTTTGATGTGATTTTAATTACATTACTATAAAAAACTTTTGTTGTACAAAAAATGGCGCCCCGCCAGAGCATCGCGATTCGGGAAATGCTGTATCAGGTAGGTTGTCGCGTTGAGTGAATGCGTGCTGCGGTGTATTCAAATGTTTGTGCATGTTTGCTGCTCGAGCAAGGCCAATCCTGGCGAGCAGCAGGCCAAGTCCTGGCGAGCAACAGGCCAAGTCCTGGCAAGCAACAGGCCAAGTCCTTGAAATCTCCTCCTGCCTCTTTCACTGCAGCTGAGCCCGTACCAGCAATCCGTGCTGGGCCAGGCCTTTAAGAATGCGCCCAAGACATTTGTGCACTTCTTGAAGCAGGTGAGTTCACTGTCCTCCTGCTAAATGATTTCTCAATTCCAACGCACACCTTCCACCAACACTTGGCATGCAGAGAGGGCCGGGCTTAGCTATCATGTTCGGTGTATACTACGGAGGGAAGTGGTGAGTAAGAATCCATAAGTATGCACGCTCTTCGTGCGTCAGATAACACGAGCCGTGCACGCACCTTATTGCACATGCGCACAGTGGACGTGCGTGGGTGTGCATGTGCATCCACACACACGCACGCACGTACGTGCACGCACGTGCACACACACACACACACACACACACACACACACACACACACACACACACACACACACACACACATACACACACACACATTCACACACGTACACTCACAAACGTACACTCACACACACACACTCATACACACGTACACTCATACATACATACATACACACGCACACGGACACATACAAACATACGCATACATGCATGCATGCACATTCATTCACACACGCGCATATACATGCGCAATCGTGTGTATACGCAAGCACACACTCTTACTCGTAGCACGCTTGTGTGTATGTTGCTTGCACATTTCACACGCAAGGCAATGATGCATACACATAAGTACACTTCAGCACTCACATGCATGCATGCACACGTGCTCAAATACACAGTGCGCTGCGCATGTGTGCTGAAGCAACAAATGCTGATGCTTAACAGCATGCATGTCACATGCACTTGCACGTTCATGCGCTTATACATTCACGCACGTACAAAAACACGCACAGACACACACACAAACTCCTGGACACACACATATACATACGCACGCAAAATCACACACACACACACTCACGCACACGCGTGTGTGCACGCACACACATACACACAGACGTTCACATACGCGCACACACACATACATTCACATACGCGCGGACACACACACACATACGCGCGGACACACTCACACACACATACATACACACACAACCTCACACAACCTCACACACTCCCATACATTCACAATTACAAACACACACTCATATTAAGAAGCAGGCATGCATGCTCGCACGCATGCTCCTCACGAAGCTTCAATGAAGTTGCCCTTGCCCGTGCCCAGATACGGTGCTCATGGTCTCATGGTCTCCATAGGCCAAACAGCGAAAAACAGATTCCGACCCTCTGACTGCTCATGTTTTTCAGGTGGACAGAGAACGAGATCCACAAGGAGCGCATGAAGGAACGCTTTTAAGCTTACCTAATTCACGGTCCTCTCTCAGTTATCCCCTTTTTAGCAACCATCCCAGCATAGCACCACCACTGGTGCTAACAGGAATTTGCGTAGTTGAGCTTATTGTTTCCAGTGTCTGCACACTTAACCAGATTACCGGATTAATTCACTGGTGCCTGAACAAGGAATCTAACTCAGATTTCAGTTGGCAAGCCTTTTGAGTTCACATACTACTAGAGATTGTGTAACACCGACGTGGCTGGTAGCTACCTATTTGAGAATGGCTGCTGGAGAGCAGAGGTCCAATTGAAGTACGAAATAAGGATTGGAGACTTCCTTCCTGAGAACAAGGTAAGGTTTCAAGGTTTACAAGTTAAGCCATCAGTCATAACGTGCGACTGCCAGGCTGCGTATGTAAAACGTCTAAAAACTGGGATATTTGTTGTTGTAGCACCAGACTTGTAGCACTTGCGAAAAAAACTGGAAAGAGAAAAAAGGCACGACGTTGTTTGTGACATGCCAATTGCAACACTGAATAAAATCAGTAAACAATCAAGCATCTACCAGGACCAACCGACTGCAATAAATTAAAGAGGGGGAGTGCGCTTGGGTACGTAAAAAACTTAAATCTGTCACACTGAGGATACCAAGAATAAGGGAGGCAAATAACATTAAAGTAAGGTTGCATTGCTATATATGCCTCAGGGGCATCTGAGCGGAAGCTTGAAAAAGCCTGTAACCACACATAGCTAGAAAAGGTGAGATAAGATAAAAAGGCCTTCAGCTGCCTTCAGTCAAGAAGTATGACAGCTCGGCCTGTTCATGTTTTAAAATAAGTTCACGAGGTCAGGTTACATCGCTATATATTCCTTTGGGCGGAAACTTGGATAAAGCCTAGCCTAGCACGCAGCCATGAAGAGGCCACACCATATATATATATCTGATTGGTTCAAATAAATCCTTAAGCATCACCATATACATGTGGCTGATTGATTTAAACAAATTTTCAAACGTTTCCATTCTCCCTATGCTGATGAACCGGGGCACTTATAAAGAAGGGGTCGCTTTCTACTACGTAGTAGAAAAGAAAAATATGCAGGCAGTGACAACCACTCCCCACATACGTACTATACATCTATACATCCTTGTGCCTGAAACAAAATGTCAGGCTCGCCCTGCTTCATTAAACCATTGCCTTTGGTGTGTTTCATGTTTGGCAGGCACTTTTTATCTACACTACCAATTTCAACTGGCTGTCACGCCCAATTGTTGGCAGTGACGATTCGTGTGATTTGGTTAGTTAGTTTTTCAGTTGAGGTTGTTTTCGCCTTGTCTCGTATAGATTGTTGTGCTGAGTCTTATACTTTGCAGTGACCGTGATTTGCTATGACATGGCTGCCACTTGCCCCTATCTAATTGTTTGCGTGAACTTGGTCAGTGCAAACCCTACCTTTTATGTACTTGGTACTTAGTGTTATAAACTCAATTGATCACCTCTGTTACACTGTTTTCACATGCAGTCTAGCAGTCACAAACTTTCACAATTTGTAATCCAAACTAAACTCAACTGGCAGTCACAATGTTTGACTGGTGGCCTGTAATCCTGTAAACCTCAGAATTAGCTGAGCGCCGCGTAGAGTAGGCACAGACAGAGGCCTCTATCTGCGCGCACCATCCTTTGAGGAGCCTCCGTTATCCTCCATACCAAACATTAGGGCTATATCAAAACAACATGCACTAGACAGAATAGATTTAAGTTTGCTGTCAATGACAAGACAGCCAATAGATTGAGAGATCACGCAGATGCCTGCACCAAGCAGCCCTCTACCAACCTCAACAATAGCAGAGAATGCTAAATGTGGCTTCACAATGAAGCAGCAACAAATTGGGTTATTGTTAACACAAGATTGATTGTCTCCTTTTCTTGCTGCGCGCTGATCTACTTCAGTTAGATCAAGTGTCTAGCACCCTTCTGTTAAACATCCTTCTGTTAAACACCCTTCTGCTATAGACAACCAGCGGCCAACACAGCCGGACTGCTGTAGCTACTGCTCTGCCTCCAGCAATTAATTCTTCAGGCCGTTGCTGCCCATCATCAAAAGCACAAACTCTACACAGCGGCAGGCCCTGCACTGCCCCCTACACAGTGGCAGGCCCTGCACTGCCCCCTACACAGCGGCAGGCCCTGCACTGCCCCCTACACAGCGGCAGGCCCTGCACTGCCGGCCTGCCGCTGCTGCTGCTGCTCTTCCTCCAGCAAATCCTTCAGCTGTCGCTGCTCATCAAGCACAGGTGCCAGCTTAACCCCCTGGTGCTGCTGATGCAGGCCCTCCTTTTTCTCCGATCCTGAGGTAGGCCTGGAATTCAAAAGAGCCCCAGCCCCACCAATTTTATCTTGGGTTCCGGAGGCCGCTGTGTTGGCTCTGGCTTCTCCAGAGTCTGTGTGCGTGTGTGTATGTATAAGTATGTGTGTGTGTGTTTCCGTGTGCATGTGTGTGTTTGTACATGTATGTGTGTGTGTGTTTCCGTGTGCATGTGCATGTTTGTGTCTCTGCAGCCGTACACAAGCAGTTTACTGCATACATATTTACTGCATAGGGTCTACATACCTACCTGTGATGCCAGTTTGTGCAGCAAATTGTGTCTCTACAGCTGTAAACTAGCAAATTACTGCATAAATATTTACTGCACATGGTCTACATACCTATTTACTGCAATTTACTGCATACATATTTACTGCATACATATTTACTGCACATGGTCTACATACCTACCTGTGATGCCAGAGGGGTCCTCTAAGAAAAAAGAGCTAAGAAGAACAAGAATAAGTATGGCTCATACTTGCAATCCATGTTTAAGCTGGTACCATAATTCGTCGTGACAGCAGGCAGTGAAAACTACCTGTGGTGCCAGAGGGGGCCTCTAGGAAAAAAGCGCTAAGAAAAAAAGAATAAGTACGCAGGCAGGGAAAACTACCTGTGGTGCCAGAGGGGGCCTCTAGGAAAAAAGCGCTAAGAAGAAAAAGAATAAGTATGCAGGCAATGAAAACTACCTGTGGTGCTGGAGGGAGCCAAAACAACTTTGGCAGAGATGCTGAGCACAAGGACGTTGAGCTCTGAGCGGACCACGATCTGTGTGAGTGTGTGAGTATGTGTGTGTTTGTGTACATGTGTGTATACGTGTGTACGTGCGTGCATGTGTGTGAGTGTGAGTATGTATGTCTTTGTGCTGTACAGAGAGTGCATGTCTATGTGCTGTACAAAGAGTGTTGTCAAGCATGCGTGCATGTCTATGTGTTGTACAGAGAGTTTGTCTTGATGTCTATATGTGTTTGTCTTTTATGTCTATGCGTGTTTGTCATGTTTATGTGTGTGTTTGCCTTTATGTTTATGTGTGTGTTTGTCTTAATGTATATATGTGTGTTTGTCTTTATGTCTATGTGTTGTACAGAGAGTTTGTCTTTATGCTTGAGGGTCAAGGGTTTGGTAAAACAAACAGGAAAGATGGCCTACATCACCGCATCCACGCAAGGGCTGCAATCCGTAACAAGTTATGCCGGAGGTGCCCCTCTTTTCTTAATTTTAAACAAAAGAAACAAACTCGCAAACAAGAGCTGCAATCCGTAACAAGTTATGCTGGAGGTGCCCCTCTTTTTTGTTATTTACATAAAAGAAACAAACTCGCAAACGTAAGATGGCCTGTACCAACCTGGAAGTAGTTATGCTTGAAACACCACACTTTCATAATGCGACAATAAGAGAAACCAGCTCGCAAACCAACACAACCTTGATGCCATGTACACCCCTCAGACTAATGGTCACAATTACGGATCGCAGCCCTTCCATATCTTTCACATCTCTTTCACATCTCTTACACACCTCTTACACACCTCTTACACACCTCTTACACACCTTTTACACATCTCTTACACACCTCTTACACACCTCTCACACACCTCTTACACACCTCTCACACATCCCTTTAACACTCCTATGCATTTCTTACTCACCTCTTACACGAGAAATGCAAGGTGACTGATGTGACGTGATGCAATGCGACTGATGTGACGTGATGCAAGGCAACTGATGTGACGTGATGCAATGCGACTGATGTGACGTGATGCAATGCGACTGATGTGACGTGATGCAAGAGCCATGTAGCAAAAAAAGAAACCACAGGTGATATCAGCTGTGCGCCGTTTTTCTCTATCTCCACACAGGCAGGCGGGCGTACATACAAAGACACGCAACACGCACCATGCTCAAAGGCATGCACCATGCATAGGGTTGGCCAGAACCATACACACATACAGTGTATATACGGTATTTTTGGCAGGGAAATAACCAAATACATGGTCTTATACAGTGTATGTATACGGTTTTGGCCAACCCAGCCATGCACCATGCACAAAGACATGCACGAGCACCGCGCACCTCTCCCACAAAATCCCCCACGAATTCAGCAACGAGCTCCACAGTGAGGAGCGTCTCTATCCCTGCTGCCAGCGCCCCAGGCTTATGGATGATCCGGAGAGGCAGGGCAGGCCGGTCCTGTGAGGCTCAAAAAAGGGGGGGCAGGATAACTTTGTGTGTTTGTGTTTGTGTGTGTATGTGTGTGTGCATGCGTGTGTGCATGTGGTGTGTGTGTGTATGTGTGTGTGCATGCGTGTGTGCATGTGTGGTGTGCGTGTGTGTGTGGTGTGTGTGTGTGACGCAGTGCTTCTGTCACTGCTGCCAGCGTCCCAGGCTTATAGATGACCCAGACAACCAGAACAGGCCGGTCTGAATGTGTGTGTGTGTGTGTGTGTGTCGGTGGAATGAGTCCACCTGTTGCCATGGCGCAAGGTCCAGGAAACGATGCTGGTACTCAAAACAAATTCTGTAACACCACCGACTCAATGGACCTATTTAAAGGACCTACTCCTCAATGGACCTCCTCAATGGACCTCCTCAATGGACCTACTCATTGGACCTACTACACACACACATACACACACACTGGACATACTATTCAATGGACCTACTCATTGCACGTGCACCTGCTGCCGTTGCTCAAGGGGTTACACACACACAACTTACACACGACTTACACACACGACTTACATACACACACACACACACACACACAAACACACGACTTACACACACAAACACAAACACACACACGACTTTAAGTAATCTGTGACTGTACTTGCATGAAGAGGAAATACAAAACAACAGGAAACAAAAAACACCCCAGTGAACAGTTAGTACTAGGGTTGGCCAGAACCGTATATATATGACCGTATAAATGGTGATTTCCCTGCTAAAAATACCGTATACATACCGTAAATATATGTGTGTGTATGTTTCTGGCCAACCCTGGTTATTGCTCTAAGTAAGCTGATGAGCGGCAGTAGGTGTTGATGGGTTGTTGCCAGGCATTGACATTTTAGGCTTGGCTCACTATCAACTCCAGCCTTACCAATCGCTGTTCTTACGTTACGCAAGGGTGGTCATAAATTGTACATGGCTACTTCTTCACAGACCAGCCAGCAAAAATGTTTGGATCAACTCCACCCTCAACATCGCAAGAGCTGTAGGAGACCATTACTAACCTGCGGTGCCATTGTAGAATACCGACAGAATTACAGCACTTTGTAACTTGTAACTGACTCAACACGCTTCAATATGCAGGCAGTAACGTTTAAACGCCGTGCGCATCCCCTTCCCACACAACCTCTCACGTTCAATCACTCACTCACATTAACACCCATCCACACACTCACACACACACACACACACACACACACACACACACACACACACACACACAAACCACCGTTAAACGAGCAGGTCCGGTGAAGGTGTTGCGCAGCTGCGCGTGGTCATGGGTCACAATGCCCACACGCACGCGCATACAGACTCGCACACAAACATACACAAACACACTAGCAACACTCACCACCGTTAAACGAGCAGGTATGGTGGAAATGTTGCGCAGCCGCATGTGGGCATGGGTCACAACGCCACACGCACATACAAACACATACACACACACAAACACACACACACACACAAACACTCACCACTGTGAAACGAGCAGGTCCGGTGGAGATGTTGCGCAGCTGCGCGTGGGCATGGGTCACAACGCCACACGCACATAGCACACACACACACACACACAAACACACTAGTTAACACTCACCACTGTGAAACCAGCAGGTCTGGTGGAGATGTTGCGCAGCCGCGCGTGGGCATGGGCCACAACGCCACACGCACACACGCACACACACACACACACACACACAAACACACTAGTTAACACTCACCACTGTGAAACGAGCAGGTCCGGTGGAGATGTTGCGCAGCCGCGCATGGGCATGGGCCACACTGCCCACAGCCACAGAGCCAAAGTGGATGTGGGCAGGGCTCAGAGCAAACTGGCGGCCGGACTTGCCAGTCGCACGAAGCAGGCAGCCACTGTGTGAACAGGAATGTGTATGTACGTGAGTACGCATATGAATGTTGGTGTGCATGTCCTTGTACGTGTGTGTGTGTTTTTGTATGTATGTGTGTGTGTTATTGTATGTGTTTTTGTATGTATGTGTGTGTGTGTGTTTTTGTATGTGTGTGTGTGTGTTTTTGTACGTGTGTGTGTGTGTGTGTGTGTGTGTATGTGTGTGTTTGTATATATGTGTGTGTGTGTGTGTGTGTGTGATTAGGCTTACAATGACAGAGAATGGTGCGACACAAGAGCGCATGGTGATGCAGGGCGTTTGAGAGGCATGTACATGATTATCATACAAGAAAATGTGCATACAAGAAGATGTGCATACATGCGCATGTGCATAGAAAGATGTGCATACAAGAGGTTGTGCACATATGCATGTGCATACATGCGCATGTGCATAGAAAAGATGTGCATACAAGAGGATGTGCATACATATGCATGTGCATAGAAAAGATATACAAGAGGATGTGCATACATGCGCATGTGCATAGAAAAGATGTGCATACAAGAGGATGTGCATACATATGCATGTGCATACATGCGCATGTGCATAGAAAAGATGTGCATACAAGAGGATGTGCATACATGATGTGCATACAAGATGAGGTGCGTACAAGAAAATGTGCATACAAGAAGGTGGCCTACATGATATGCATACAAAAGATGCACACACAAGAAGGTGGCCTGCATGATGTGCATACAAGAAGATGTGGATACAAGAAGGTGGCCTACATGATGTGCATACAAGAAGATGTGGATACAAGAAGGCGGCCTACATGATGTGCATAAAAAAGATGCACACACAAGAAAGTTGCCTACATGATGTGCATACAAAAAGATGTGCATACAAGAAGGCGACCGACATGAGGTGCATACAGAAGATGCACACACAAGAAGGTGAAGGCGACCTACATGAGGTGCATACAAAAGATGCACACACAAGAAGGTGGCCTACATGATGTGCATACAAGAAGATGGCTGACCAATAGCTGGCATAGGCATGCAGGACAGTGAGCAGCGGAGGAGTAACGCGCACGGTGTAGTAAATGTTAAGTATGAATGCTAAGGTATGAATGATTAGGTATGAATGCTCAGGTATGAATGAGTAATTGGTAAGTATGAATGGAGTAAATGGTGTAGTAAAGCGCATGGTGCAGGACAATGAGCAGCAGAAGAGTAAAGCCAGTGTGCATTGTGTGCCTGTATGTGTGTGTGTATGTATGCGTGTGCATGTGTGTTGGCTGGTGAAGCTGATTAATGAAGGGGAGAAGGCTTGTGGCCTGGTTGCATGCCACCAGTGGAGAGGGACCCTCTATTCATTCTCTGACGCATGATGATGCCAAAGCCAGATGGCAGGTAGGTGGTCACTCACACCCACACACAAACGCACATATATATGTAGATGCACAAATATATATGTACACATACGTAGCTCACTCTGTTCCTAAACTCCTAAATGTAGATACACATATATACGTACAACCACAAGCTCGCTCTGTTCCTAAGCATAGTTATAGCTCCATATATATGTACACACAAGCTTGCTCTGTTCCTAAGCATAGTTATAGCTCCATATATATGTACACACAAGCTTGCTCTGTTCCTAAGCATAGTTAAAGCTCCATATATATGTACACACAAGCTAGCTCTGTTCCAAGCATAGTTATAGCTCCATATATATGTACACACAAGCTTGCTCTGTTCCTAAGCATAGTTATAGCTCCATATATATGTACACACAAGCTTGCTCTGTTTCAAAGCATAGTTAAAGCTCCATATATATGTACACACAAGCTTGCTCTGTTCCTAAGCATAGTTATAGCTCCATATATATGTACACACAAGCTTGCTCTGTTCCTAAGCATAGTTATACCTCCATATATATGTACACACATAGCTAACTCTGTTCCTATACGAATGCTTGACTTCAAAGCGCATAATCACACGCTTCTCTGTGCTTCACACATGTTGCCCAACACAGGTGCGCAAACACAGGTGCGCAAACACAGGTGCGCAAACACCCACTCACGACTATGCACACACACGCACGTACACACACACACACGCACACACATACATACACGCACACACACGTACGCACACACACACACACACATTCACCCACGGATAATAAAACAGCTCAATATCCATTCCTCTCATCTTCGATCACCCTGACTGTGAGCCAGCCATGCAAGCACAGCACATCTCCCAATGTGTTTACGTGGCTTACGGCATGAGCCCATCAAAACACCCACACCCACGCTCACACAGTGCTTGCACTGACCCATCACTTAAAAAAATGAGACTGCCAGTTGCACTCCCTATGTTTGAACATGAGTAACACACACACAGTAACACACAGTAACACACACAGTTATACCCACATTTACATACACAGTAACACACACACAGTGACATACACAGTGACATACACAGTGACATACACAGTAACACACACAGTAACACCCACATTTACATACACAGTAACACACACAGTGACATACACAGTGACACACACAGTAACACACACAGTAACACACACAGTAATACACACATTTACATACACAGTAACACACACAGTGACATACACAGTGACACACACAGTAACACACACAGTAACACACACAGTAACACACACAGTAATACACACACAGTGACATACATAGTAACACACACAGTAATACACACACAGTGACATGCATAGTAACACACAGTAACATACACAGTAACACACATATTAACACACATATTAACACACATATTAACACACACAGTAACACACAGTAACACACACAGTAACACACAGATACACTGAGTAACACACACAGTAAAATTCACATACACTGAGTAACACAGTAACATTCACACACACAGTAATACACACACGGTAATACACCCACACCAATCGCACACTCCATCCCACCCAATCACAATTCGCACACTCCACACCCATAACATACGCAACATACACAGTAACACACCCACACCCAAACAGCAATCACACTCTTATCTCACCCATTCACAAATTGCACACTCCACACCCATAACATACGTAACACACCCACACCCACACCCACACCCACACCCACACCCACATGAAACACCTCTTACACACCTTTTACACATCTCTTACACATCTCTTAGTTGTAGTAGCTTGTAGTAGCACAGACCAATCGCACACTCCACACCCATAACATACGCAACATACATAGTTACTGTAACACACCCACACCCACACCCACACGAGAGCACTTGTAGTAGCACAGACCAATCGTACAATCCCGCCCCTCACCTAGAAGTGTGACTGCCCGGCGCACGCAGCACGTCACCCTCCATTGTCATGTGGCGAGTATTTGGGCTCACATCTGCATGCTGCTCCTTGTATGTCCGAGGCAGGGGGGGAGGCAGGGTGCGCGGCTGGCCGTACACATCGTAAACGTGGGAGCGGGGGTTGGGGGGCAGCTGCTGTGCTGCTGGGGAAGCTTCGCTGGGGTATGCCTGTGTGAGGCGTGTGTGTATGTGTGTGTGTACATGTGTGTGTAATACACTGTGTATACATGTGTGTGTGTGTTTCCCTGTTGCACCTGTTGTCTGAACATTTGTTTGTACGTACGATTGACATTAAACAAGACACATCAGGTGCAACACACACCCACGTGCGCCAGGATGTCAGTGTGTCCCATAGGGTGGTTTGTGTAGTCTGTCACTGGGGGAGTGTGCTCAAACAGATACAGCATTTCCATCAACCAAGAAATGCCACATATATCCAACCCAAACACACACACACCTGCGCCAGGATCTCAGTGTGTCCCATAGAGGGGTATGTGTAGTCTGTCACTGGGGGGAGTGTGCTCAAATAAATACAGCACTCACATCAACCAAGCAATGCCACATATATCCAACCCAAACACACATACACACACACACCTGCGCCAGGATCTCAGTGTGTCCCATAGAGGGGTATGTGTAGTCCGTCACTGGGGGGAGTGTGCTACGACGAAGAGATGCACCTGGGCTGCTGGATGCCATACCTGAGCACATGCACATGAACACACACACACGTTAATGCGCATCATTTTGTGAAGGCCATCTGCGCCGGCAATCAAAGCACTTTCAACATAGAGGGCGTGCTAGGACAGAGAAATGCACATGGGCTGCTGGATGTCATGCCTGTGCATTCACGTGCACATGAACTCACATACACAAACACACACATTCATGCACGTCATTTTGTGAGCGCCATCTATGAGTGCAAAAATTGAAGAACATCCAACAAAGGAATGTGGTAGGTGCTGCGGCGAAAAGAAGCTTTATCAGTTTGCGTGTGCATGTGTTGGTTACACACATGCACACACGTACACACACTCTGCTGCAAAGGGCTGCTGGACTTCAAACACACGCATTTATGGCGCATTCACAACAATTTTGGATAAATTGGTAAAAATCCAGGGGCGGATTAATGAACACCATTAATCCAAGTATTGACCCATGCACGTTTACAAACCAGCTTGATTTCTGCTACTTTCATCACCCCCTTCTCGCTGCCTTTCCTCCGAGCAGCATAGCAATGAACTAAAAACCATAAATCAGGCTGCAGGAAGTTGGAAGGAGGCGGATGTTTAGGCGGGCAAAGTTGGGCCAGAGGCTCAATTCAGCTCGAGGTTCCATGGCCCTGTAGCTCAGACTTGGTTTAGATTGAATGGCATTTTATACAGAGGTCAATGCCACTTACTGTTATTAATCCACACACGCACACACACACGCACACACACACGCACACACACAAAAGTTTACCCACCCACCTTGAGGCATGCCATGCTGCAACTGCTCTGCGGTTCCACCTCCTACAAAACCCTGTTGCATGGACATGGTGGGGTCCTGGGAAAACTCTGGATCCTGAGCATCCACGTCCATTGCGAAATCCTGCGTTTGGTACATCCCCGTCTGTCCCTCTGACTGCTGTGGCTGTTGCTGCTGTTGCTGCTGCTGCTGTTGCTGCTGAAGTGCAGCTGCAGTGCGCTCGGGGGAGAAGTAGACGCCAGGGGTGGTGTGGGAAGGCACGCCTGTGTGTGTATGTATGTGTGTGCATGTGATTGTGAATTGCGTGTGTGCGTGTGCGTGTGTGTGTGTGTGCGTGCGTGTGTGCTTGCGAACGTGCGTATGTGTGCCTGTACATTTGGAGGTTATTGGTACATGGTGCATACAGCTCCTCAACCACAAGTTACATACACATACACATGCTACACACGCGCACACATATGCAATACACCAGAACACACACATGCTACACACGCGCACACATATGCAATACACCAGAACACACACATGCTACACACGCGCACACATATGCTACACACGCGCACATATGCTACACACGCGCACATATGCTACACACGCGCACATATGCTACACACCAGAACACACACATGCAATACACCAAACACACACATGCAACACACACGCACACACATGCAACACACACGCACACACATGCAACACACGCACGCATACACATGCAACACACGCACGCATACACACATGCACGCACACACATGCATGCACACACACATGCTACACACATGCAAAATTATTAATAACCAATCTTGGGACCTGCTATTCTGCTCACTGGTTGCACTTAAAATTACACAAGTCCAAGCATGCATGTGCATGTGTGTATGTGTTTGTGTGTGTGCGCGCGTGTGTGTGTGCGTGTGTGTGTTGCGTGTGTGTTGTGTGTGTGTGTGTGCGTGTGTGTGTGTTGCTTGTGTGTGTTGCGTGCGTGTGTGTGTGTGCCTTGTTGGTTATACCTGGAGTAGCAAAGCCTGCAAGCTGCTGGGTGCCCATAGGCAAAGTTAAAGACTGTGAGCCACACTGCGTGTGTGAGAAGGGTTCGGCCAGAGCAGGCAAAGGGGGGGCACCTGGACACGTGCAGGTATATGAGAGAGAGAGTGTGTGTGTGTGTGTGCCTTCAAATGTGTGTGCCTTCACATGTGTATGCCTTCGAATGTGTGTGCGTGTGTGCGTGTATGTGTGTGTGCCTTCAAATGAGTCACTCTTTGTGAGTGTGAAGGGTGTTGGGTGGCCAAAGAGGGCTAAGAGGGGGCGGCTGGGCACGTGCATGTGTGTGCATGTGAACGGAGGAGTGTGTGTGCATGTGCACACCTTCCTTGAGCGTGTCAAGCTCATACATAGGGTATCAAGCTCATACAAAGAGTGTCAAGCTCATACATAGGGTGTCAAGCTCATACATAGGGTGTCAAGCTCATACATAGGGTTGGCCAGAACCGTAAATTTACGCCGTAATTTGGTGATTTCCTGCCAAAATACCGTAAATACAGCGCATATACATGGTTCTGGGCAACCTTACTCATACAGCAAGTGCCAGCAGGCCCTTCATTTCTCAGAGAAGGCTGTCCAGCTCTTTGGTGCTCAAGACTTTTAAGATCTTGCGCAAATATGTTAACAAATCTTCTCTTCATAAACATTTTGTGTGTGTTCCTCCTCTTTTTCCTTATCTAGAGCAGTCTACACCCATCCAGTCCAGTCCCAGTCTACGCCCATCCAGTCCAGTCCCAGTCTATGCCCATCCAGTCCAGTCCCAGTCTACGTCCATCCAGTCCAGTCCAGTCCAGTCCCAGTCTACGCCCATCCAGTCCAGTCCCAGTCTACGCCCATCCAGTCCAGACCCAGTCTACGCCCATCCAGTCCAGACCCAGTCTACACCCACCCAGTCCAGTCCAGTCTTAATCTACGCCCATCCAGTCCAGTCCAGTCCCAGTCTACACCCACCCAGTCCAGTCTACGCCCATTCATACACACGTGAATGTCCCCGCTTTGGCCCTCCTAACCATTTGGGCATCTAGAACCTCGTCAAACTTATAATGCAGCGTAGCTCGTTATTTTAGTGACACTCGCTTATACACACACATGCTAATATACACACGCTAATAACACACGCAGTGCGCATGCACGCACATACACACATACAAACATCGCACACTCACACACACACACACACACACGTACCAACACACTCACAAACATACACACACAAACACTTACACACGTACCAACACACTCACAAACATACACACACAAACACTTACACACACGTGTCCATGTGTACCTGGCTGGAGGTATGGATCTGCCTTCCTGGCCTCCAGTCCTTCTTCGGCGTCCCAGTAGGGTAAGAGGGGGGCAGCTGCATCTGGCCGCTTGGGAGTGGCGTCGTACGGGTTGACCTGAATACACACAAACACCCAAGCATGTGCATTCATGGCATACTCACGGCTGACCTGAAAACACACAAGCATGCACGCACATTGCATACTTATGCATAAGGCTGAAAGTGAGGGTTAACTTGAAAACGTGCACACACACAAACAAACAAGCCCACATATAGCATACTTATGCGTAGGGCTGAAAGTGAGGGTTGACCTGAAAAGACGCACACACACAAACACACACAAACAAGCGCACACATAGCATACTTATGCGTAGGGCTGAAAGTGAAGGTACAAGAGAAAACCTGGAAAATCAAGCGCATAGCGTTTTGTGCACAGGATTGAAAGTCAAGCTGCACGTATGCCCATACACTCATTGCGCAGGGTTGGCCAGAACTGTACATATACACCGTACATGACCGTACATTCGGTGTTTTCCCTGCCAAACATACCGTACATGCACCGTATATATAAGGTGCTGGCCGACCCTATGTATGTGTAATGGTACACCACCATGCTTTAGCAAAATATGCCATGTATTGGCATGTATATGTAGGGTTGGCCAGAACTGTACATATACACCGTATATGACCGTACATTCGGTGGTTTCACTGCCAAACATACCGTACATGCACCGTGTACATGTATGGTTTTGACCAACCCTATGATAGCAGCGCCTTTTGAGTCCCAACGACAGAAATGATAGCACAGATGGCTAACCTTATGAAGTATACACTGTGGAACATTTGCAGTCCCTTTCTGTAGGCAGCCCTTCGCAGGATATTTTCAAACCTCTAATAATAACAACAACAACCTCTTGCTGTGGCTCTGCTCAGCTTTGCACGCTTCTGAGTGTGCAATACTGCACACACTGCGTTTGAACATAATCACACACACACACACGCACACACACACACCTTTTCTGACAACAGACCCTGCGCCTGCTGGGGTGATACTGGGATGATAAGTGCTCCCATATCCCACATATCCCACTTAGCACGCCCCACCTTTTGTGGCCACCCCACCTTTTGTGGCCACGGCTGCTCTGCATTGCGTGGAGCAGCCTCTGCAGCCACCTCTGCGTGCTGGAATGCCACACACACACACACACACACACTCTCACACACACACACACAGACCCCAAACACTGACACACACACCCCACCTTTTGTGGCCACGGTCGCTTCTCCTTGCGTGCAGCAGCCTCTGCTGCATCTGCAGCCGCCTTTGCTTGCTGGCTTGCCAAAAGCACAGCGGCTTCAGCATCCCTGTCTTGCTGCTCCACTCCTTGGGCTGCACTCTCCACACGGGAAGCAGCCTCGTTGCGTAGGGCAAGCACCTGTTGTGCGGTTGTGTGTGTATGCCATGTGTTTGTTGTGTGGCATATGTTTGTGTGTCTGCATGTGCAGTTGTGTGCATCATGTGAGTGTGTGTGTTTGTGTGTGTGCGTGTGTGCGTGTGTGTATGTGTGTGTGCGTGCACTCATTCATGCACAAACTCATCATTAGCCTTACACCTTTTTTTGTGGCGCCACAGACGCGTGCGCACGCACATGCACAAACATACACACACACACACCCCGTTTTATAGTTGAAAATATACAGGCACGCACACTGACATACGCATACACACACCTGCTGCACCATATCTTCATCCGCTGCTTGTGCGGCTTCTTTTCTCACGTCCTTAAGAGGCACCACTCATGCACACAAGCACACACGCCTCCCCCTCCATTGACACACACACCCAAGAACCACACACATACACACACCTGCTGCACCACATCTTCATCTGCTGCTTGTGCAGCTTCTGGCCTAAGGTCCTTATGAGGTACTTCACGCTGATGGCCCTCTGCTGTGAGTGCAGCGTCATGCTCAGCTGCTGCGATGGCTGCGTGGATAGCTTGTGCCTACGTGCTCAGACAAATGATTTGGAACGAATCAGTGGCTACGCACAGCTGCTGCGATGGCTGCGTGGATGGCTTGTGCCTGTGTGCTCAGACACAGGGTGGGGTGACGTGCGTCAGTGATGGCGGAAAATTTTGTGCTTTGCTGCTGCGATGGCTGCGTGGATGGCTTATGCCTGTGTGCTCAGACACAGGGTGGGGTGACGTGCGTCAGTGTTGAGGAAAAATAATGTGGTTTGCTGGCTGCATGGATGGCTTGTGCCTGTGTGCTCAGATACAGGGTGGGGTGACGTGCGTCAGTGATAGCGGAAAATTTTGTGCTTTGCTGCTGCGATGGATGCGTGGATTGCTTGTGCCTACGCTCTCAGACACAGGGTGGGGTGATGTGCGTCAGCATTGAGGGAAAATATTGTGCTTTGCTGCTGCGATGGCTGCGTGAATGGCTTGTGCCTGTGTGCTCAGACACAGGGTGGTGTGATGCGCGTCAGCGTTGCGGAAAAATATTGTGCTTTGCTGCTGCGATGGCTGCGTGGATGGCTTGTGCCTATGTGCTCAGACACAGGGTGGTGTGACGTGCGTCAGCGTTGAGGAAAAGTATCGTGCTTTGCTGCTGCGATGGCTGCGTGGATGGCTTGTGCCTGTGTGCTCAGACACATGCATGACATATTGAGCATTCACAGGCATCAAAATGTGAAGATCTTCCCGGAGCTGTGCCATATAACGTAGGGCTTGCCACTTAACGAAGGGCACACAAGCACCTGCAAGCAGTGTGTTGTTGTTACAGTCATAGGTATATTGCTACAGCTGCAAGAGCTGCAAGAACACACGTGAGCCTAAGCACAAATAGGAGGCAGAAGAGGTGGTCAAAGCGTGGAATTTCAAACAAAGTCAACATATACAGGCACACACAGACACACACACCTGCACTTCGACTGACTCACACACACACACGCACACGCACACGTGCACACACACACACACACACGCAGGCACACACATACATATACACACACGCACACACACGCACACATGTATGCTCCATGTCATACCAGGCCAATGGGTATATACACCTAGAAGAATTGCGGTAGCAGGTCATGAATTTATGTGTGAGGTTGGCCAGAAGCGTATATATACACACCGTATATGACCGTATATTTGATGATTTCCCTGCCAAAAGTACCGTGTATACACCGTATATATATGGTTCTGGCCAACCCTATTTATGTGTGGATAGTTGCGGCATGCCGACGACGCTGATGTGATGCTGAAACAGGTAAACACACACATACACACACATACACACTTACGATCCCACGCTGGGAAATGCGTTTTGGTCACAAAACAAGGTTCATCAATGGATGCGAGTATAGCAGTAACGCTGAGAAACCATTCTGCAGCAGCAGCCTGGGGGCAGCTGAGTTTTATACCTCCTCCTCGTCAATAAAGGGCAGCACAAAATCTACACACGTACTTTCATCGTCAATGAAGGGCAGCTCAATTTTACACCTCTCCTTATTATTGAAGGGCAGCTCAATTGCACACACTATTTCCTTCTTCATGAAGGGCAGCTCAGTACAAAACCTCCTTGTCAATAAAGGGCAGCTCAATCCTACACACGTGCTTTCATCGTCAACGAAGGGCAGCTCAATTTCACACCTCCTCCTCAATATTACGACCATTATTAAAGGGCAGCTCAATTATACGCACGTACTTGTTTTCTTCACGAAGGGCAGCTCAGTTTAATACTCTCCTTGTAGTGCAGGGCAGCTCAATTGCACACATTATTTCCTTGTTAATGAAGGACAGCTCAGTTTCATACCTCTTCCTCGCTTATGAAGGGCAACTCATGGATCTCTTGGTATAGGAGGACTGGAAGGGGAGGAGGCTGCTGAGGAACAGGGGGCTCATAGGCAACGACCTGCAGAGGACACAGCACAGCTTAGATACTGAGCACACACGCATGGAGCTCTTGGTTTAGGAGGACAGAAAGAGGGGAAGGCTGCTGAGGAACAGGGGGCTTGCAGGCAACGACCTGCAGAGGAAACGGCACAGCTTAGATACTGAGCACACACGCATGGAGCTCTAGGTATAGGAGGACAGGAAGAGGGGAAGGCTGCTGAGGAACAGGGGGCTTGCAGGCAACGATCTGCAGAGGACACAGCACAGATTCGGTATTGAGCACACACGCATGGAGCTCTAGGTATAGGAGGACAGGAAGGGGGGAAGGCTGCTGAGGAACAGGGGGCTTGCAGGCAATGGCCTGCAGTGTTAAAATATAATGCAAAGGAATCAAATTACAAGCGTTGATCTAAAACAAAGTATCTTTATATATGCATGGATTGTTAGGTAGAGAGAGCATAATGCTGGGGACGGAAACAGGAATTGACAGCTGTCAGATCACAGACAGCAAGTACATATCTTCTCACTCGTTTCCCTAGTTATGAGATCCCAGCCTCGCGCGTTTTATGTAGGGTTGGCCAGAATCGTATATACACACCGTATATGACCGTATGTATGGTGATGTCCCTGCTAAAAATACCGCATGTGGTTCTGGCCCACCCTAGTCTTATGGTGCAAACAAAATAGAACGGAACCAAACATACGCGACATGGCCTTCAACACGGACGTGCAGATGGAGACGTGCATGTACAGAATAAATACGTGTTGGGTTGGACAATACCGTACATGTACGTTGTACACCTACACTGTATTTTTGGCAGGGAAATCACCCAAAATACGGTCATATACGGTGAATATATACGGTTCTAGCCAACCTTAAATACGTGTCTCAAAAGCAAGAACACTTCCAATACATTACCATGACACAATGTGGCCAAAGCTTAACTCCAAAACCAACGAAAAGAGGCAGCCATTTAGCTATGTAGGATTCAGCCTACATCATATGGCAGTACACACTCGCGTATGGCATGTACAGATGCAGGCACTATGTGCAATTCAGGCTTGTTGACACACACACTCGCACACACACACTCACACATACTCGCACACACATACACACACTCACACTCATGCATGGCACGTACAGCTGGCAACAGACAGGCACCATGTCCGCTTGAGGCGTGTTAACACACACACACACGCACACGCACACGCGCACGCGCGCACACACACGCACACGCACACGCACACACACACGCACACACACACATACACTCACGCGTGGCATGTACAGCTGGCTGGACACAGGCGCCATGTCTGCTTCAGGCGTGTTAACACACACACACACGCACACG